>JACDJB010000547.1_pt1 | contig 38528 bp, 37 predicted proteins | sample 7454121 | NCBI WGS metagenome assembly JACDJB01 (sample SAMN14253290, study PRJNA609438) | sludge metagenome | isolation source: sludge after 25d culture with pyrite | collected 2018-12-20
ACGAGTCGGTTGACCAGCGCCGATGCTGTGCGGCGGAATAGGGAGTCCTGCCGATTTTCGCGCACCGTGCCCACGACATCCACGCCGCGATCCATTTCAGCGACCAGTCTGGGGATTTCTTCGGGCGGATTCTGAAGGTCCGCATCCAGCGTGACGACGATATTGCCCTTGCTCTGCTCCAGCCCGGCAAAAACCGCCGCGTGCTGGCCGTAATTCCGGTTCAAAATAACACCGACGACTTCAGTGTGTTGATCAGCGGCCTGGAGAATGAGATCACGGGAGCCGTCCCTGCTGCCGTCATCCACCAGGATGATTTCAAAATCGCGCCCGGTTTTTCGGCAGGCGGCCAGACAGCGCTCAATGAGCTCGGGCAGGTTTTTTTCTTCATTGTAGACCGGAATGACCACGGAAAGTTCCGGCGCCTTCATGCGAGCACCTCTTTGATGGCCGCCACCACCTCGTCGACATCCTCCGGCGTCATGTCGGGAAACAGGGGAAGGGAACAGATTCGCCGCGAATTCCACTCGGTGTTCGGCAGAGCGCCTTCCGGCAGGTGCACTGTTTGGCGGTAATATTTCTGCCTGTGCACCGCCTTGAAATGGATACCGGTGCCGATATTGCGTTTTTTCAACTCCCCCATGAAGGTCTCCCGATCCATGCCGGCCCGCTCGATGTCCAGGCGGACGACGAACAGGTGCCAGGCATGGCGCATCGCGTAGGACGGCAAGCCGAGGGGCAAAATCTCATCCACATCGGTGAGAAGTTCCTGGTAGCGACGGGCCAGAAGCGCTCGTTTCCGGTTGAATTCGTCCAGCCGGCGCAATTGACCCAAACCGAGGACCGCCGCCATGTCGGTCAGGTTGTACTTGAATCCCGGCTCCTGAACCTCGGCTTGGGGAGAACGGCCCTGCATGGTGCGGTCATAGGCATCCACCCCAAGGCCGTGGAACTTCAGCCGGCGGATGCGTTCAATGAGCCCGGGATCGTCGGCACAGAACATTCCGCCTTCGCCGCAGGTCATGTTTTTGATGGGATGAAAGGAAAAGATGGCGGTGCCTTGCCGGCCAATCTTTTGCCCTTGGTATTCCGTGCCGGCGGCATGGGCGGCGTCTTCGACCAGATGGATGTCTTTGTCCGAGGCCAGTTGCCGCAGCGGTTCCATGTCCACCGCAGCGCCGGCAAAATGCACCGGAACCATCAGCCGGGTGCGCTCAGTGATGAGCGGTTCAATCGTTGCGGCCGAAACCAAAAGGGTATCGCGGTCGACATCCGCGAAAATCGGGGTGGCGCCGGCGAGCACGATGAGGTTCACCGTGGAGACCCAGGTCATCGATGGGGTGATCACCTCGTCTCCGGGGCCGATGCCCAGGGCGGCAAGCACAAGGTGCATGCCCGCCGTGCCGGAACACAGGGCCACCACCCCTTTGGCGTGACAGTATTCTTGGAAAGCCGCTTCAAACTCGGCCGCCTTCAGGCCGGTGGTGATCCAGCCGGAGCGCAGAACATCGGTGACCGCCCCGATTTCCATTTCACTGATGGACGGTTTGGAAAACGGCAGGAATGTGGATCTCATGTTCTTCCCCTTCTTTCGGATTCTCATCTCCACGATCAATCGCAAAAAACGGTTCGGATTGATCCGATCCACTTTTGATTTGGAATTTAGCAGGTGAAAATGAAGAAAGAATGAAGCGGGCAACAAGGGGGAGATTTTTCTGATTTCACAAAAATATCATGGGGCTAACCCCGAGCCGGCCAGCAGCACCTCGCCTTGCCACCCCCGGAGATGCGCGGTTTGGAATTGGGCGTCGCTGCCAGAACGGCTGACCGATGCAACCGCAAACCGATCACCTAACAGCAGCTTCAGCACCCTCAACGGTCGCTCATACGCGCCGGCATCCAGGGCCATGGTGATCAAGCCCGCCAAGGCGCGGCTCCGCTGTTCCTCTATGGTCCCCACGAAAAGAGGGAAATTGTTTCCGTCAATTTTGACATCGGAGGCCCACAGGCGGAGCACAAGGCGCTTGTCCTCGTCCGTATGAACAAGGCGCAAGCACTCTTGTCTCCCGTCGTGGAGTCGCGGCAAAAGCGGCAATTCCGCAATCGGTGTGTTCGTGGCAAACATCCCGAGAAAATTCTTTGTGTTCAACGGCGATGGCTGTCGCCACCCCCGACTGATGAGATATCCTTCCAGCGCATCGGGTGGTCCCGCCCATTGGATGGCAAGGGGTTGCTCAGGCTCGCCTTCCATATCAATCCGCCAAGCGGGGAGATCGCGCCATCCGCCGGTTTGCCAGGCTGACAGCGACATGGTCCGCACGTTGCGGCGGGGGGCGTACAATGTAAAATCCTTTTCATGTCGCCCGGCCACATGCCAGCCCCCGACGATCAGGACAACGAGAGTCACGACAAGCCCCAGCAGTCGCCGGGGAACGATTTCAGCGGGCCCGTTCAGGTAGGCGATGCCAAGCAAGGCCGCCCAGCTCGTGCCGATCAAAAAGCCGCCGAGGACATCGGAAAGCCAGTGCGCGCCCAGGTAAAGACGGGATATCCCGATAACGAATGAAATCACAATCACGCTGGAAAACAACCCCCACCGCCACACTCCGGCCAGCCCCCTGGCCAGCAGGATGGCAAGAAAGCCGTATATGATCACGCTCATGGCGGTGTGGCCGCTGGGGAATCCATAAGCCGAGGCGCCGTGGTAGATGGCTACGGGCCGCGGCAAGTGGACGGCCCATTTGAGCAATTGAAGTCCCAAGAGGCCGCCGAGCACGGTCAACGCCCAGAACCCTGCGCTGCGATAGCACCGCTTGAGAAGCAGAACGACCAATATCGTACCGGACAGAAACATATTTACGAAGGAATCGCCCAGTTCCGTGATCGCCACGAGCACGATATCGGCCCAATGGGATCTAAGGGATTGAAAAAAATTATAAACGGCCTGGTCCGCAACCACCAGTGGATCTTGGGCCATGACATCCTGCAAAACGCCTAGAAAACCCCACCCGGCGACAAAAAAAATCAAGACCAAAAACCCGAGCAACAACTCTTCGCCCTGTCGGCTTTGGAACACTAAAGAGACAAATCGTTTAACGGGATGCACCCATCCAGGCCCGGGAGTATCCGAAGCGGCCCACTTTTTCAATCTGGCAAACCCTGCCGGTCCTTTAACCGCGAATAAAGACAACAACTTACGGCTAAACCAAATGAAGCCCCAGACGCCGCCGACCAGAATGAATACCAGCACGGCAAGGCGAGTGCTGACCGAGCCGGCGACCGCCAAAGAGGTGCCGAAAAAAACGCCGGGCAGAATGTAGACCAGTGCCCAACCGATGGCCGAAAGCACGTTGACAACGGCAAATTGCAGCGGCCCCATGCCCAGCATTCCCGCTACCACCGGGATGATCGGACGGACCGGGCCCACAAATCGGCCGAACAGAATGCTTTTGCCCCCGTGCCGATAAAAAAAGGCCTCGCCGTTTATGAGCATGCCGGGATATCGGGAAAAGGGCCAGATCCCCTTGAGCCCTTCCCGGTAGTGGCGGCCCAGCCAGTAGCTGAGGCCGTCGCCGGCGATGGCCCCGGCGACGGCCAGCAACAGGACAGGCGCAAGCCCCAGGCTGCCCGTGGCCACAATTGCGCCGATGGCGAACATGATCACCGTGCCTGGGATCAGCAGACCGACAATGGCTAGGGATTCGGAAAGGGAGATCAGGAAAACAGCTCCATAGGCCAGGGCGCAGTGATGGGTGATAAAAGCCAGCAGTGGGTTCAGGTAGTGCATCATGAGGTTTGCTTTTCCCTGACCGCTCCTTTTTTAGTTCGTTTGCTCGAACCAATCGCCAGGCCGGCAGGCCGGCCGACTGAAAGAGTCGCTCGATCAGTGGATTCAAGGGCTTTCCGACTCGACTACGAGACGGCCGGCCACGTCAAGGGGCAAGCGGCCAGCGGAGCTGCAAACCAGACGTCGCATTGATGAGATCTGTCAGGCCCCCTTTGTTGTTTCAGGAATCCGACGGGGGTCTTCACTCTCGAAACGGTACCCGCATTGAGCGCCGCAAAGATTCGCCTCGTCGATGTCCCGCTGATCTATCGGAAACACCTTGCATGCCTGCGGGCGGCAGACGCCATAAACCAGGCACCTTCCTTGTCTGGTCAGCATGGGGCAGGTGAAGAGCAGCTTGCAGCAAGTACCGCATTGCCGGCAATCGCCTCGGCGAACAAGAAGTTGACTTTGAACATATTGCTTGCGGAAATGAACCAGCCCAAAACGCCTGACCTTGCCGGTGACGTGAATTACATTACTGGAATTCCGGCATGCCTGTGCGATCTCGACAATCATTCGGTATAAAATGGCGGTCAAACCATTTGCTTGGTGTAACCACCCGTGCGCGCCAAGGCTAATCAGCCGCATGACATAAGCCTTATAAATTAAAGGATGACATGGCGCGTTTGCCACGCCGGGTAAACGCGTCTCGCCCGCCTCAAGGAGGGGATGGTCGGGGCGCGTTGTCTATTGTCTAAATCAGTTTCTCGCTTCTGCCGTTTGATATCACAATAAAAAGCCATCATGAAGAGCCAATGAAGTGAACAGGCTTGGATGGCCTTATCGGGTTACTAAAACAGGCGGCCGTCTTTTCCCGGCGCCCGACTCATGCTGGCGGGGGGAATCGGTCAAACCGCACTAATGAGAGATTTCGCGAAGCATGGCGGCCACCTCCGAATACGCCGTCGTTTGGGCCTCTATGTCCGGCGGCCGCTCCGCATGCAGAAACAGATACTCCGACCGGAACAGCCCCACGCCGTCAAACCGATTTTCAAGCACGATGACGGCCTCGTCCGGGCGGCCGATATTCGCATGAAACCGGATCTCCGTGCCATCCCGGGTCACACAAGGCAGCACCGCTTCCCGGGCAGGGGAGCGACCGAATGGCGACGGCTGCAGGCCTTCTCTCGGTGACTTGTCTTGCAAGTTTCAGCCCGCGTGTCATTTACTATTCCTTGGATGGACTGCAAGGGCGATGATTTCACAACCCTTCAATGCGCATGTAACACTCTTTGAGAACATCTTAAATATTTAATGGCGCTATTTGACAAACACCTGAACCGTTCCCACCCGCCCGGTTCGATCATCGACGGCCGTCAGTTCAGCATCGTCGAGATCTCCGGCCAGCTCCACCGGTTTGCCCGCGCGCAACACTTTCACGGCAACTTTTTTTCCGATGGCCGTTGCGGCCGCCCTGTTTCTGAGATCCTCGGGAACCTCGACGGCCTGGCCGTCGAAAGCGACAACCCTGTCTTCTTCCTTCATTCCGGCGGTTTCCGCCGGTCCGCCGGGGACGAGGTCGGCGATATAAACGCCGGGTTCCGGCGCCGGCTGCTTCCATTTTTTCTCCCCGGCGCCCGACACGGCGCCGATGCTGACGCCGAGCCACCCTCGCTTGACCTTGCCGTCTTCGATCAGCGCCCGGGCGACGGCTACCGCCATGTTGCTCGGGATGGCGAACCCGATGCCCTCGAAACCGCCGGATTGCGAGGCGATGGCCGCATTGACGCCGATGACCTCGCCTTTAAGGTTCAACAACTGCCCGCCGCTGTTTCCTGGATTGATGGCGGTGCCGGTCTGCAGGAAATCCTGGGAGCTGCTGGGATCGGAGACGCCTGTGCGGTTTCAAAAGGGGGAAACGGTGTAGCCGATAACACCGGGTGAAATTAGATTCGTTTTTATCGGGGCACCTTGGAAGGCTCTCGCCGCCACGCCTTGCAGACAAGGCCCGTCAATGCCAGTGCCGCAAAAGTTGCCCCCGCGTAGAAGGTGAAGGCCGCGCCGAAGAGTTCCCACAGCAGCCCCGCGGCGGCACTGGCCATCAACATGGCGATACCGCTGACCAGGTTAAAGAAGCCATAGGCCGTGCCGCGCAGATCCACCGGAGCGGTATCGGCCACCATCCTCGCGAGCAGTCCCTGGGTAATCCCCATATGAAGGCCCCACAAGGACACCCCGACAGCGACGGTGAGCCAATGGCCGTTTGCGGCCAAAACCAGATCGGCTGCGACCAGGACCATCAAGCCCAGCGACAGTAGCGTGCCGTTTTCCATTCGATCCGACAGCCTTCCAAATGGATAAGCCGATCCTGCATAAACCAGGTTCATAGCCACCATTACCAGAGGAACGTAGGCGACCGGAATGCCTCCCTGCTGAGCGCGGAGCACCAGGAACGCTTCACTGAACCGCGCCAAAGTGAACACCGCGCCGATGCCGACCACCCACCAGTACGCGCCGCTCAGACGCTTGAGGTTTTCGCGGCGAATCGGATTGGTGCGTTTCACGCCAATGCGCCGCTTCGGCTCGCGAACACCGAACAGCAGAAGGGAGACGGCGAGCAGGCCCGGGACGACGGCGACCCAAAACACGGCCCGGAAGTCATTGGCCCAGAGCAGCATCAGGCCGACCGCCAGTAGCGGGCCGAGGAGCGCTCCGACCGTGTCGAGGGATTGGCGCAGGCCGAATGCCGCGCCGCGCATTTCGGGTGGAGCCAGGTCGGCCACCAGTGCATCGCGGGGAGCGCCTCGCACCCCTTTCCCCACGCGATCCAGCAGGCGGGCCGAAAAAACGATGGAGGCGGATGGCGCGATGGCGAACAACGGCTTGGTCAGCGCTCCCAAGGAGTAGCCGAAAACAGCCAGGGCCTTGCGTTTGCCCATATAGTCACTGAGTACGCCGGAGAAGACTTTGACGATGAGAGCCGTCGATTCGGCCAGACCTTCGATCAGGCCGACGATGAACGCGCTCGCGCCCAGGGTGCCGACCAGAAACAGGGGAAGCAGGCTGTGGATCATCTCGGACGAGATGTCCATGAACATACTGACCAGGCCAAGCATCCAGATGCTGGCCGGGATACGCTTGAGCGAGGTGTTCGTGCTCATAACCTACTCCGATACCCCCTGAATCCGTCTGGAACGGCTTCGCCATTTGCGTCAGTAGAAAAACACGATGACGCCGCACCCGGCTGCCAGGATCAAGGTGACCCAATGCCGATCACGAGTGGGCGCCCCGACGGGATGTAGGATCTCCGTGCGGGGCGCTGGGCCGGATCAGTCCCTATCGTCCCGGTCGCCCTGTTCGCTGGATTCGTGCTCCTCGTCATCCATCGTGTCCCGCTCCATGGCCAGCACCTTGCCCGAGCCGGCGTCCACCTTTACCTCCATGATGGCCTTGCCGGCCGAAACCACCTCGACATCGTAGACCAGAAACCCGTTTTCATCATCGAGCTCGGCTTTCAAGATTTGACCCTGGACCGAGGCCAAGGCGTGCTCAATGGCTTGGTCCATCGAAATCTTGGCCATCGAAGGGAATTCGGCTTCGGTCTGTTTTTCGATCCGGATGGTGCCATTCTTGACTTCGGTATCGTCGGTATCGGCGAAACTTGCTCCGCCGACGGCCATGCCGATGACCAAAGCCCCGCTCCCAATGACCGCGATCCACTTGCCTTTCATGATGATATCTCCTTTTCTTCAGGTTGTTCCGGCAGTAACGTCGTCCAAGACGATCCAATGTCTTGTCCCTGCCGGGTTGACGCCACTGTAAACCCTCATCATGAAGGGAACGTGAACGGACGATCCGGGATCCGAAATATCAGATTCGAGATTTGAGATTCGAAATGCGAAAGCCCAGGGCGGCGGCCATGAGCAGACCGCCGACCAGGGCGATGCCGGCGCTGACGAGAAACAGGGGACGGGTCCCCATGATTTCAAACAGGTAGCCGTTGAGAAAAAAGCCGACCATGTTGCCCAGGCCGTAGGTCACCGCATTGTTCAGGGCCTGGCCCGAAGTCTTGGCCGCCTCGGGCATCAACCGGTCGACAAACAAAATGCTGGCCATGTGAAAAGTACCATAGGTGACGGCGTGCAGCACCTGGGTGGCGAGGATGGCCGCCGGGGACACAGCCACCCAGACGAGAAGCCAGCGCAGCACCGCCACGGCCATGGAGAAAACCAGCACCCTCGGCAGAGAAAAGCGACGAAAGAGCCTTTCGGAGCGGATCATGACCCCGATTTCGGCCGTCGACGCCAAGGCCCAGGCCATGCCGATGAACGACTTGCTGAAACCGGCCACCTCCAGGTGAATCGAGAAGAACCCGTAGTAGGCCCCGTGGCTCACGAGCATGAGAAAGGCGCCCCCCAGAAACAGCCACAGGCGCAGTTGCCGCATGGCCTCGGCCCCCTGCCAGTGATGCCGGGCCGGTTTGGCGGCCGGCTTCGGCAGGGCCAGGGCGAAAACGGCCTGCACCGCAGATCCGACAAGAACCAGCGCCACGATGAGGTTCACCGGCCTGTTTTCCAGCAGTCGGCCGATGGCCAGCACCACGATGATGAAGCCGATGGAACCCCAGACGCGCAGGCTGCCGTAGCGCTGCTTGCGCGTGCCGAGGACGTCCATACTGAAGGCTTCCAGGAAAGAGATCAGGGGAGCGAAGAAGAGGGCGTGAGCCACGGTGATGGCCAGCATGGGGCCGAAGCGCTCGGTGGCGAGGTATCCGCTCCAGACGCAGGTAGCCGCCAGGCTGCAGAGGATGAAGATACCGCGGCGGCACTGAAAACGATCCGCCAGCGCGCCCCACAGGAGGGCAAAGGCCACCAGGACCACCGATCGCAGGGCCAGGAGGACGCCGATCTGCATCCCGGAAAAACCGAGATGATAGCAATAGAGGTTGAAGTAGGGGAGGTAGATGGCGAAAACGCCGAAATACAGAAAATACTGCAGTGCCACCAGGGCCTGCTGGCCTCCGTCGGAGGGCCCCTCAAATGGGCTGCCCGAGGCTGCCTGGGCGCCCTCTGCCGTGCAGGTCAAACGGCGTCTCATTCGATGGGAATCTGAACCTGCCAGGGCTTTTCGGATGCGGGCCGGGCAATTAGAAGGACCAGCACGCCGTCGCGGAAGCGGGCCGTCACATCGGCCGGCGCCACCGTAAACGGCAGGTTGAAGGCGCGGTGGAAGGTGCCGTGACAGCGCTCTTTGCGGTAGTAGCGGTTTTCCGGGATCTGCTGTTCGGCGGCGCGCTCGCCGTGGACGGTGAGCACGTTGTCGTTGACCTCGATGTAGATCTGGTCCTTGGCGACGCCCGGCAGGTCCATCTCGATCACGGTGCCCGGGTCGCTTTCGTAGACGTCCACCTTCGGCTTCCAGGTGCACATGGAGACATCTTGATCCGTGTCGCGCCCGAGGCTGAAGGCCTCCTCGAATATTCGGTTGACGCGCTCCTGAAGCACGGTAATGTTGCCGTAGGGGTTCCAGCGGATGATGGTCATCGGGGTTCTCCTTGTCTGCGGGGATCGTTTCCACCATACGCCCACGGGGATCCGGAATCAAGTCAGTGTGGCCTGGCTGTCGTCAAAAATCCTGGACGATCAGGGCCTTTGATCAACCCGGGGCGCTTTACAAGCGGCATTTTCGATGTTAGCGTACGAGCGGGTTGGCCGCGTGCCATATGCTGCGGGGCGCAATGGACCCACGCCCTGTCGCCACCATCGAGCAGGAGATTGCACCATGGACTACATCAAGATCCGCTTCGGCAAAGATTTCGATCCATTGGGAGCCAGCTTCGAGCGAACCATCGAAGACATCTTCCGGCAGCATGCCGTCAGCCCGGTTTTCAGCAAGGCCGGAAGCTGGACGCCTCCCATGGATATCTGCGAAACCCCGGAAGAGATCATTTTGCGTGCCGAGATTGCCGGCGTCTCCAAAGAGGATCTGGAAGTGGAGATCAACAGCCGGGCGGTGCGCATCTACGGCCAACGGATCGAGCCGCCGCGCAGTCAAAGCGCCACTTACCGGTTGGCCGAGATTCAGTACGGCCCCTTCGAGCGGGTCCTGTACCTGCCGGTGCCCATCGACCCGGAAGTGGTCTCCTCCTCCTATGTCAACGGCTTTTTGCTGATTCGTCTGGCCAAGCGGCATTCGCCCAAGCCGCACCGGATTACCATCACGGACGGCTGATGTCGCCGGACCCGTTCAACCAAGCCCTGATGTGTCGCACCGACGTCTCTCATGGAGGTCCGCATGACTGAATCCCAATCAGCGCCGTCCCAGAGCCAGGAGCAACTGCCGGACGTGATCCCGATTCTGCCGCTGTTTGATGCGGCCTTGTTTCCCAAGATGGTCTTGCCCCTGGTGGTGATGGAGCCGTCCTCGGTACACCTGGTGGACGAAGCCATGGCCGCCAAGCGCATCGTCGGGCTGGTGGTCTCCCGCAAACACCTGGAGGCGGAAAAAGCTGAAAAGCCGGTGGCGGAGAAGTCGGAATCCGAAAAGCCCAAGGCCGAGGAAATGGTGGAAATCGGCACCGCCGCGATGATCCTCAAGATGGCCAAGACCGAGGACAACAAGGCTCAGATGCTCGTCCAGGGGTTGACCCGTTTCCGGATCGCCGGTTTCGTGGAGGGCAAACCTTATCTGCAAGCGCGTATCGTACCGCTGACGGATACCGTTCACCCGGACACGGAAACCGAAGCCCTCAAGGCCAACCTCCAGAACCTCTTCGAAAAGATCGTGGAGCTGTCCCCCGGGTTGCCCCAGGAGATCGGCGCCATGGCCAAATCGCTCCAGGATCCGGGATTGCTGGCCGACATGGTGGCCTCCACCATCAATTCCACCACCGCCGAGAAACAGGAGGTGCTGGAGATCCTGGACGTCAAGAAGCGGCTCAAGACCGTTACCCGTATTGCCACCCGGCAACTGGAGATTCTCGAGCTGGGGAAGAAGATCCAGAGCCAGGTCAAGGGGGACATGGACCGCAGCCAGCGCGAGTACTACCTGCGTCAGCAGCTCAAGGCCATCCGGGAGGAGCTGGGGGAAAAGGACGACAGCCAGGTGGAGGTGGAGGACTACCGGGCGCGCATCGAGGCGGCCAATCTACCCGAAGAGGCCAAGAAGGAGGCCGAGCGGGAGCTGAACCGGCTCTCGCGGATGCATCCTTCCTCGGCCGAGTACACCGTGGCGGCTACCTATCTGGATTGGATCACCTCGCTGCCCTGGCATGCCACCACCGAGGACAATCTGGACATCGACAAGGCGATGCAGGTCCTGGACGACGACCACTACGGCCTGGAAAAGCCGAAGAAACGGATCATCGAGTACCTGGCGGTGCGCAAGCTCAAACCCGGCTCCAAGGGCCCGATCCTCTGCTTTGTGGGACCGCCGGGGACCGGCAAGACCTCCCTGGGCCGCAGCATCGCCCGCGCCCTGGGGCGCAAGTTCTATCGCATCGCCCTGGGCGGGGTGCGCGATGAAGCGGAGATCCGGGGGCACCGGCGAACCTATGTCGGGGCCATGCCGGGGCGGGTCATCCAGGCGCTGCGGCGGGCCGAATCGAAGAATCCCGTTTTCATGCTCGACGAGATCGACAAGGTGGGCAGCGATTTTCGCGGCGACCCCTCCTCGGCCCTGCTCGAGGTACTCGATCCGGAGCAGAACTATTCCTTCTCCGATCACTACCTTGACGTGCCCTTCGATTTGTCGAAGGTGATGTTCATCACCACGGCCAACGTGCTGGACACGATTCCCCCCGCCCTGCGCGACCGCATGGAAGTGCTGGAGCTGGTGGGCTACACCGAAGACGAGAAGATCCAGATCGCCCGGCGTTTTCTCGTCCCACGCCAGCGGGAGGCCCACGGGTTGACCGCGTCCCAGATCCAGTTCACCACCGGCGCCCTGCGTCACATCATCAGCGGCTATACCCGGGAGGCCGGATTGCGAAATCTCGAACGGGAGATCGCCAGCGTCTGCCGGGGGGTGGCGACCCGGGTGGCCCGGGGGGAAACCGAGGGGGTGAAGATCCGCATCGACGATCTGCACGGCTACCTGGGGCCGGTGAAATTGGTCCCGGAGGCCGCCGAGCGCACCCTGACCCCCGGGGTGGCCATGGGGCTGGCCTGGACGCCGGTGGGCGGCAGCCTGCTGTTCATCGAGGCCACCGCCATGAAGGGCAACAAACATCTGACCCTCACCGGTCAGTTGGGAGACGTGATGAAGGAGTCGGCCACCACCGCGCTGAGCTTCATCCGCGCCAACGCCAAGGCCCTGGGGATCAAGGAGGACTTTTTTGACGATCGCGACCTGCACATCCATGTGCCGGCCGGGGCCATCCCCAAGGATGGCCCGTCGGCGGGGGTGACCATGCTCACCGCCCTGGTATCCCTGCTCACCGGCCGCAAGGTGAAGAAGAACCTTGCCATGACCGGCGAAATCACCCTGCGCGGCCAGGTGCTGCCGGTGGGCGGGATCAAGGAGAAGGTGCTGGCCGCCCATCGGGCCGGCATCCGCGAGATGATTCTTCCCAAACCCAACGAGAAGGATCTCGAGGACGTTCCGGAAACGGTGAAAAACCAGATCGACTTTCACTTCGTGGAAAAGATGCGGGAGGTGACCCGTCTCGCCCTGGATGTTTGACGCCCCCATGATGAGTCCCACCACCAGGATGCGGCGCTTGCGCCGCCGCTGGATCCGCGGGGCGGCGCTGGTGCTGCTGGCGCTGCTCGTGGGCTGCGCCGGTGCCCCCGAACCCCGGCCTTCTCCACCGGCGCCCCCCGGTGAGCCCAAGCCCTACGCCATCAACGGCAAGTGGTACCAACCCCTGGCCAGGGCCGAGGGGTACACCGAGACGGGGCTGGCCTCCTGGTACGGCCGGAAGTTTCACGGCCGGCCCACCGCCAGCGGGGAGCGCTACGACATGCACGGGCTGAGTGCCGCCCACAAGACCCTGCCGCTTCAGACCTGGGTACGGGTCCATAACCTGGACAACGGTCGGCAGATGGATCTGCGCATCAACGATCGGGGGCCCTTCGTGGACGGCCGCATCATCGACCTCTCCTACGGTGCGGCGCAACGGTTGGGGGTGGTGGCGCCCGGCACGGCCCGGGTCAGGCTCACCGCCCTGGGACGCCGCGTTGACGCCGGCCGGGGGGACCAAGTTCCCGCCTACGCGCCGATGGATTACACCCACGGCAATTTCACCTTCCAGGTGGGGGCCTTCAAGGACCCGGCCAACGCCCATCGCCTGCGTGACCGTTTGGCCGCCACCTATCCCAATGTCCACGTCAAACCCTATTTTCACGCCGACCACGGCCAGTTGTACGCGGTGCGCCTCGGGCGGGCCACCAGCCTGGAAGCGGCGGCGGCGGAGAAGGCCAAGCTGCGGGCCGGGCCGTTTCCCGGCGCCTTCACCGTGGCCGAGTAGATGTCCATGTCGCCGTCCCCCGCAAACGGTAACTGCGCGCCGGTGGTGTTTCTCGACCGGGACGGGGTGATCAACCGGGATTCGGATCGGTACATCAAACGATGGGCCGAGTTCGTTTTTCTGCCCGGCAGCCTGGAGGCCCTGGCGCGCCTGACGGCCGCCGGTCTGGGCCTGGTGGTGATCACCAACCAGAGCGCCGTGGGCAGGGGGATGATCAGCCTGGCGGGACTCCAGGAGATCCATCGACGCATGACGGGCGCCATCGAGGCGGCGGGGGGACGACTGCTGGACATCCTGTTCTGTCCCCACCGGCCTGACGAGGCCTGCGACTGCCGCAAGCCGGCCACCGGCCTGATCGCCGAGGCCTGCCGCCGCCATGGTCTCGACCCGGCCCGGGCCGTCATGGTGGGCGACCGCGCCACGGACATCCGTTGTGGCCGGGGCGCCGGGTGTCGGGCCACGGTGCTGGTGGGTGTCGATGACCGGGCCAGGGCTTTGGCCGAACTGTCCCAGTGGGGGATTGTCCCCGATCGGGTGGCGCCGGATCTGGCCGGGGCCTGCGACTGGATCATCCGTTGCCTCACGGACCCGGACCTTCCATGAAGGATCGCTTCTTCGAGCTCCGCCAAGGATCCGGGACATCCCTGCCGATCCGCGGGCGGGTGGCCCATATCACCTACCAGAACGCGGAGAATCATTTTACCGTTGCCCGCCTGAAGACCGAGGACGGCGCCCGGATCACCATCGCCGGCCATCTGCCCGGCCTGCGCGCCGGTGAAACCATCGGTTTGCGGGGGCGGTGGACCCGTCATCCGCGCTACGGGGATCAACTGGATGTCGACGCCTTCGAGGTGCTCCTGCCCGCCGACGCCGAGGGAATCCGGGCTTATCTCAATGCCGGGGCCCTGGACGGCCTGGGACCCAAGACGGCGGACCGGCTGGTGGCCTGCTTCGGTTCACGGACCCTGGAGATCCTGGATGATGCCCCCGAACGGTTGCAAGAAGTCCCCGGCATCGGTGTCAAGCGGGCCGCGGCCATCGCCGAGGCCTGGGCCGCCCACAGCCAACTGCGGCGCCTGATGCGCTTTCTCCAGGAATGCGGCGTCAACCCCCTCCACACCGGAGCGCTTCACCGGCTCTACGGCGCCGAGGCGGAAGTTCTGCTGCGGGAGGATCCCTACCAGTTGGCCGCGGATCTGCCCGGCGAGGGGTTTCCCGTGGCCGATGCCATTGCCCGGCGGCTGGGCATCGATACCGGTGCGCCCAGGCGGCAGACGGCCGCCCTGGGCCATCTGGTGGCCCGGGCCAACGCCGAAGGGCATGTCTGGTGCTCCCGGCTGAGACTTTTTCTCGAGGCCGAGCGGCGTTTTGGCATCGGCCTCGAAGCCGCCGAAAATGCCCTGGCGCAACTGAAGGCCGCCGGGCAGATCATCGAGGAGCCGATTGTCGACGAACCGGAGGACAGCGCCATCTATCCGGCGGCGTTGCACAGCGCCGAGGTGTCCATCGCCCGTCGCCTCGCGGCTCTGCGCGCCATCCCAACCCCACCGCTTCTGGAAGACCCGGAACGGATTGCCGGCGGGGTGCTGGCGGCCTCGGCCATCGCCCCTTGCCCCGAACAGATGGCGGTGCTGCAAGGGATCCTCGGCCAGAAGGCGGCCATCGTCACCGGTGGCCCCGGGACGGGGAAAACCACCTTGATCTGCGCCTACGCGGGGTTGATGCGGGCGGCGGGTCGGCGCACGACGCTGGCGGCGCCCACCGGGCGGGCCGCCCGCCACCTCGGCGAGGTGGCGGGGTTGCCCGCGGCCACGATCCATCGTCTGCTGGGCTACACGCCGGCGGAAGACCGGTTCCTGCTCACCGCCGACCACCCCCTCGACACCGATGCGCTCATCGTCGATGAGGCTTCGATGATCGACACCCCCCTCATGGCCGGGCTGATGGCAGCCCTGCCCCTGAGCGCCCGCCTGCTGCTGGTGGGTGATGCCCGCCAACTGCCGTCGGTGGGGCCGGGCAACGTGCTGGCCGATCTCATCGGCGCCGGCGGCCTGCCGGTCTACGCGTTGACCACCATCTTTCGCCAGGCCAACGCCGGCCCCATCGTGGTCAACGCCCATCGCATCCGCCACGGCGAGATGCCGGTAACGGCGACGACGGATGCAAAAGAAACCGAGTTTCGTTTCATCGAGGTGTCCGGGCCGGCGGCGGCCGTGGCGGCCGTTGTGCGCCTGTGCCAAGATCTGCCGCGGGAGATGGGGCTGGATCCGATGCGCGACATCCAGGTGCTCACTCCGATGCACCGCGGCGAGGCGGGGACGGTGAATCTCAACCAGGTGCTTCAGGAGGCGCTGAACCCGCTGCCGCCCGGCAAGGGGCATCGCAACGGACGTTTTCGTCCCGGCGACAAGGTGATGCATCTGAAAAACAACTATTCCAAAGCGGTTTTCAACGGCGACATCGGCACCGTGGCGGGGCCGGAACCGGAGACCGGGGGGCTTCAGGTGGATTTCGACGGACGCCGGGTGGCCTATGCGCCGGCCGAGTTGGATCAACTGGCCCTGGCCTACGCCATTACGGTGCACAAGAGCCAGGGGGGCGAGTACCCGGCGGTGATCCTTCCACTGCTTACCCAGCACTACCCCATGCTCCAGCGCAACCTGCTCTACACGGCGGTGACCCGGGGCCGGCGGCAGGTGGTGCTGGTCGGTTCCCGCAAGGCCCTAGCCATTGCCGTGGCCAATGACCGGCCCACCCAACGGCTCACCGGTTTGCGGCAACGTTTGGCGGCCGCCCTCCGGGGCGATGGCTGACAGTTGAACCGGCAAGGCTTTTCGGGTAGTGTCCCTGTTCTTGGAATGGACCGGCCCGATTCGTCGGATTTCGTTGACCCCAAACTCAAAACGGATCTTTACCCTTGCCCGACTCTGTCAGCTCGACACCCGTTGCCTCCGACTGGAAAAAAGAGCTTGCCGCCAGCATCGTTTCCCCCGTGGCCCTGGCCCGGGTACGTCCGGTGGACGCCGCGGCCCTGGCGCCGGTGTGCGTCCGTTACCCGATGCGGATTAATTCTTACTGGCTCTCGATGATGCGGCAGCCCGAGGATCCGTTCTGGCGCCAGGCCGTCCCCGATGCCCTGGAACTGGAAGACGGCGCTCAGGCCGATCCACTGGCCGAAGAGGACCAGTCGCCGGTGCCGGGGTTGATCCACCGCTACCCGGATCGAGTGGTATTTCTCGTCTCGGACCGCTGCGCCATGTACTGCCGCCACTGCATGCGCAAGCGGCGCGTGGGCCGTCCGGCGGCCGCCGTCCGGGAGGCCGTGGCCGCCGGCATCGACTACATTCGCGCCACCCCGGCCATCGAGGAGGTGATTCTCTCCGGTGGCGATCCGCTGATGCTCGATGATGCCGTTCTCGAAGAGATCCTGGCCCGTCTGAAGGAGATTCGGCACGTCCACCTGCTGCGCATCCACACCCGCATGCCGTCGTCTCTGCCCCGGCGCGTCACGGCATCCCTGGCGGCCATGCTGGGGCGTTTCCATCCGCTCTATATCAACATCCAGTTCAACCATCCGGCCGAGATGACCCCCGAGGCCGCCGAAGCCTGCCGCTGCCTGGCGGACGCCGGTATTCCTCTCGGCTGCCAGAGCGTGCTGATCCGGGGCGTCAACGACGATCCCGGCACCATGGCCGCCCTGATGCGCGTTCTGCTGGCCCACCGGGTGCGGCCCTACTACCTGCACCAGATGGACCCGGTGCAGGGGACCGCCCATCTGCGCACCCCCATCGAAACCGGCCTGGCCATCCTGGCGGCCCTGCGGGGACGGATTCCCGGCATCGGGGTGCCGCAGTTGATGATCGATCTGCCCGGCGGCGGCGGGAAGGTGCCGCTGTTGCCCGAATCGGTGGTATCGCGAGGCCCTGGCACCTGGCGGGTGCGAAATTACAACGGCGAGGTTTTTGACTACCCGGTCTCCGGCGGGCCGGAGAAGGGCGGCGGATCTTGAAGCGCGGCCATCCATCCAAGCGACCACGCCCCCTGACGGCCCTGGCGGCCGATCCCGAAGGGCGGATTCTCGAACTGCCGGGGTTCCAGGCCGTGGGCATGGCCGGCCCGGAAGTCTTTATCCCCTTGACCACAAGCGACACCATCGTACTTCCCTATGGCGGGGAGCTGATGATGCTGCCCGGACGACGGCCGGTGGTCTTGGACCTGGAAAGCGGGGCGCGTCGCATTCTGACGGAAAATCCCTTTGAACCGGGGCAACCGCTTTTTGCCGTGTCCGCCTTCAACTCCCCCGGTTATGTCCACGCCGCCGTGAGCGCCTTTGTGGAGGATACCGACGCCCGGATACTGCCGCTGTTCAGCTATGACGCGGTGGGCTGGCAGGATGGCGCCTTTCGCACGCCGATTTTGCGCGTGGACCGCGAACCGCGCCAGGATTTACGGCGGATGCCGCGGGAGCGGGTGGTGGCCGGCGTGGCGCGAATGCGCCGCCGGATGCCCGACAACCGCCTGCGGAAACATCTGGAGCGCTGCGCCCTGGAGTACGGATGCCCGGCGGGCAAGAATTTTTTTCTCGGCCGCTACGAGGCCCCCCTGCCCACTTCACGGGTCTGCAACGCCCGCTGCCTCGGGTGCATTTCACTTCAGTCCGGCGGCGAGATCCGCAGCAGCCAGGAGCGCATCGACTTCACCCCCACGGCGGAAGAAATCGCCGAGGTGGCCTTGACCCATATCCGCCGCGTTCCCAACGCGGTGGTCTCCTTCGGCCAGGGTTGCGAGGGTGAACCGCTGTTGGCCGCCGATGTCATCGGTCCGGCCATCCGTCTCATTCGCCGGCAGACCGACCGGGGCACCATCAACCTCAACAGCAACGCCAGCCGACCCGACCTGCTGGCCGCACTGCTGGAAGCGGGGCTCGACAGCCTGCGGGTCAGTCTCAACAGCGTCCGGCCCGATGTGTACAGCGCTTATTTCCGGCCCCACGGATACCGGTTCCAGGACGTGGTGGCCAGTATCGACCTGGCCCTGTCCCGGGGGCGCTTCGTGTCCACCAACTACCTCAACTGTCCCGGCGTCACCGACGCACCCGAAGAGGTCGACGCCCTCACGGCGTTTATCCGCATTCATCCCATCGACATGATCCAGTGGCGCAACCTCAACTACGACCCCCTGCGCTACTACCGGGCCATGGCCGCGGCGGCGCCCCTGGGCCCACCGGTGGGGATGTCCCGGCTGCTGGGCCGGTTGCAAACGGCGTTTCCCCGGCTGATTCACGGTTACTTCAACCCGCCGAAGGAAAAGTGGCACAGATAATGGAATACCTGGAACTGAAAGTGATTTTCGATGCCGCCGAACCTGATCTGGCCGGCGACCTCATCGGCAGCCTCTTCGACGACCTGGGCCTTGGCGGGGTGGTGGTGGAGACGCCGGATCGAGACTCGGCGGCGGACTGGGGCGCTGATGCCGTCCCCGTACCGGATCACCATGCCGTGATCGGCTACCTGCCGGTGAATGCGGAACTGAACGGTCGCCGCCAACGGCTCGTTGAGGCCCTGGGGCACCTGGCCGGTCGGGTACCGTTGACCTGGGAGGTTCGTGAACGAAAAATGGCCGAGGAGGACTGGGCCGAGTCCTGGAAGGTCTTTTTTTACCCCGTGCCGGTGGGGCAACGGCTGGTGGTTAAACCGACCTGGCGCCCATACGCGCCGCAGCCGGGACAGATCGTTATCGAGATCGATCCGGGCATGGCCTTCGGTAGCGGGACCCATCCCACGACCCAACTGTGCCTGGGGTTTCTGGAAGACGAGCTCAAGGTGGGAGACGCCGTCCTGGACGTGGGCACCGGCTCGGGGATCCTGTTGCTGGCGGCGGCCAAACTCGGCGCCGGTTTCATGGCGGGCGTGGACATCGATGCCGTGGCGGTGGCGGTGGCCGCGGCCAACCTGGCGCGCAACGGGATTTCGTCGGACCGTTTCCAGCTTCGGCAAGGGGGGATCGACCAGGCGCCGGAACGCGCCTACCCGCTGATCGTGGCCAACATCCTCTCGGAGGTGATCCTGCCCATGATTCCCGCCATCGCCGGGCGGCTGGCGCCGGCCGGGGTATTCATCGCCTCGGGGATCATCAGCGGCAACGCGCCGGCGGTGACCGAGGCCCTCACGGCCGCCGGTCTCGATCTTGTGACTCAGCGTCGCCAGGACGATTGGGTCGCCCTGGCGGCCCGGCGAAGCAAGCCCGTCTGAAAGACGGAGGGGTTGCAGACTGTTTCGGATTGTCAGGACAGGGGGCGCACCACGGTGGCGGCCGGGACCAGCTCCACCCGCCGGCGGATTTCCGGCAGCATTTCGCGCAATACGTCCAGGGTGACCTGATGGGGGTGACCGATGCCCACGGCCTGGCCGTTTTTTTCGGCGCATCGCATCAGTTCCCGGATCTGGCGGCGGACAAAGGCCGGATCCTGGCGATGGTCGAGAAACACATCCCGCTGGGCAAAGGGAACCTTGAGCAGACGGGCGGACTGATACCCGATGCTCCGGGGCGTGGTGCGGCTGTCGATGAAGAACAGGCCCCGGGCCTTGAGGACGGAAAAGATCTGGTTGAGCTGGGCCGATTCCTGGGTCAACCGGGATCCCATGTGGTTGTTGACGCCCACCGCCTCGGGGATCTCTTCAAGATCCCGGCGCAGTTGGGAGATGAGTTCGTCGGCGCTCATCTGGGTCAGCAGCGCGCCCGGTCCCGGGTCGATCCGCGGGTACTCCTCCGGTTCCATGGGCAGGTGCAGCATCACCGATTGGCCATGGCGCTGGGCCGCGGCCACCACCTCGCGCTGATGGGGGCTGAAGGGCAGGACGGCAAGGGTCAACGGCACGTCCAGGTCCAGGAAGGCCTCGGCCAGGGGCATGTCGTAGCCCAGGTCGTCGATGACCAGGGCCACCCGAGGCCTTGCCGATGGCGTGGGCGCCTCGGGAACAAGCGGCGCGGGAACAGGCGGCGCTTCGGGGGGGGCCGGCTCCACGGGCGGAAAGACCTCGTAGGCTGGCGGGGCCGCCGGTTTGGGCCGGGCCGGCCGACTCACCTCTCGATGGGGGGGTGGGGAGGATTGCTGGGCCGGTGCCACCCGGGGGACCGGCCCAGCCGGCACCTTGACCGCCACCGGGGCCGACGGAGGGGGAACCCATAATCGCACCGTGACGGCGCCGGCCACCACCAGGATCAACAACACGCCCAGCGCCAGCAGGATGCGCTTGCCGTCGAAGCGCTTTTTGGCCCGCCGGGAAGGCTTTTTGCGCACTGCCGGACTCTTGCGCCGCTGGGGCGCACTACGTTTGCTCGCCATTATCGAGGATCCCGATCCGCCCCGGGCCTAGTTCTTGTCGCGGCTCAAGAGTTCGTAACCCGTCAGGATATCCAGTGCCCTGGAGACCTGATTGTCCTTCATCAGCCGTTCGACCGTCAGCGGGCCGGGGGGGCGGGGGCCACCGCGGGGGTGTCGCCGCGGGGGTTTTGAGCCCTCATCCTCGATTTCATCGTCCGGTTGGGAGGGAGGGGTTTCCGGGGCGGGGGCCCCTTCGGGGTCTTCGGCATCCAGGTGGTTGCGCAGGTCCTTTTCCGATATGTGGCGATCCGCAATCTCGGCGGTGGCCACTTCTTCGGCGGTCAGGGGCTGAACCACGATGTCCGGTTCGATGCCCTTGGCCTGGATGCTGCGGCCGCTGGGAGTGTAGTACCGGGCGATGGTCAGCTTCAGGCCGTAACCGTCGCCGAGGTTTTCAACGGTTTGCACCGATCCCTTGCCAAAGGAGGTCGTGCCCAGAATCAAGGCGCGACGGTGATCCTGCAAGGCGCCGGCGACGATTTCCGATGCGCTGGCACTGCCGCCGTTGATCAGCACCACGATGGGATAGCGCGGCGGATCGGCGTCGGGACGGGCCTCGAAACTCTTGGTGTGGCGCTTGATGCGACCCCTGATGGACAGGATGTTGCCCTTTTCCAGAAACAGGTCGGCGGTCTGGATCGCCTGGGGCAACAGTCCGCCGGGATTGTCGCGCATGTCCAGGACCAGCCCCTTGAGGGGCCTATCGGCCGTGTCCATCTCGGCCATCGCCTTTTGCAGGTCATCGACGGTCTGGTCGCGGAAATGGGTGATCCACACATAGCCGTAGCCGGGTTTGAGCAACATGCTGTGGACGCTTTGAATCGGGATGACATCCCGTACCAGATCGAAGTCGATGGGCTCCGGTTCGCCCTCACGCAAGATGGTTACGGTGACATGGGTCCCCTTGGGGCCCCGCATCATCTTCACCGCTTCCCGCAGGTCCCGGGTGGCCTTGCCGTCGACGGCCACGATGCGGTCGCCGGCCTTGATGCCGGCGGCGTAGGCCGGGGTTCCTTCGATGGGGGCCACCACGATGATCATTTCGTCGCGGAGACTGATACTGATGCCGATGCCGGTAAACTCCCCCCGGGTGTCGATCTTCAGATCCTCATAGGCCTCGGGGGGCAAAAGGGCCGAGTGGGGATCCAGGCTGCCCACCATGCCGTCGATGGCTTTTTCGATCAGTGCTTTGGCATCGACTTCGTCCACATAATTCTTTTCGATGATTTCGAGAACATCGGTAAAGGTCTTGAGCCCCTGGTAAATGTCCTCGCCCTCGGCATGCAGGTCGTGCAGGATTCCCGACGCCGCGGTCCAGAGCAGCACCCCGATGAGCATTGCAACCCAGATCCGGGGACGAGCGGATGAATGACGCATGATAGATCTCTCCTTGTTGCCAAAAAGCTCCGGCTCGGGATTTCAGCCCGTTTTCAACCAGAGCATCGGGTCTATGGGATTGCCATGGTGCCGCACTTCAAAATAGAGCAAAGGGCCCTCCAGGGACCCGGTATCGCCCACCGTGGCGATGACATCGCCGGCTTCCACCGAAGCGCCAGTGGGCTTGAGCATTTCTTCCAGGTGGGCGTAGACCGTGTAGTAGGCGTTTCCATGGTCGATGATCATCAGGTTGCCGTACCCGTTGAACCAATCGGCGAAACGGACCCGTCCGCCGTGCACGGCACGAATCTGCGCTCCCATCTCGGCTCGAATATCGATGCCGCTGCGGACGTTGGTCACGTTGAAGCGACGGTTGTGGTACGGGCCGAAGAGGTGAATGATTTTTCCACTGACAGGCATCTTTAGCAAACCTTTTCGGGCATGAAAAGGCGTATCGCCAAAAACCGTCTCCACCGGCTTCTCGGCCGACGGCGCCTTGAAGCGGCGCATGGTCTCGTCCAGACGGGTGGCCGCCTTTTGCAGTGCGTCGATGGCCGCCAACGTCAAGGCTTTGCGGTCGCGGACCCGGGCGAGCAGATCGTTGCGTCGCGCCTGCTCGGCATCGAAGGCCTTCAGCCGGGCTTGAAGTTCCGTCTCCAGCGCCGCCATGCGCTGCTGTTGCCGGGCCTGGTCCGCCACCAGGGTTTCGAGCCGCCGGCGTTGGTGGTGAAAGCGTTCCAGGATCGCCTCGTCGGCGGCCAGAACGCGTCTCAGGGCTTTTTCGCGGATCAAAAAGTCGTGAACCGTCCCCGCGGCGGCCAGAACCTGGACGCGACCGAGCCAGTTCAGTTTATAAAGGGCCGTGAGGCGGCGGGCCGCCATGTCTCTCACCTGTTGGATATCGGCTTCCAGTCCGGCCACGGTCCGGTCGGTTTCATCCATGGCCTGGCGCAGGGTCGCCTGCTCGCGTCTGAGGTCCGCCAAGGCCGATCGGGTTTTGCCCAGTTGTTGTTCAACGGCATCCAGGTCGCTGATCACCGCCTGCTCCTGCCGGCCGATCTGGGCCACATCGGCCTTTCGTTCGGTGATCTGGTCCTCGATGTCCCGTGCCTGGCGCCGGAGGGTTTGCATTCGGTCGGGGGATGGGCCGCTTTCTTCCGAGGGACCCGACACCCGGTGCACATAGTCCCGGCTCAGGTAGCCGACGGTGCCGTCCACGACGACCTTGACCCATCCCGGTGCCTCGCCGATGACCGGTACACGGGTCTGCTCGGGCAAAACCGCCAGGACGCGACTCTCCACCGTCGGTTCCGCCCGCAGTTTCAACCCGCTGGCGGTCACCTCCGCCCAACCCTTCGGCGCCGCGGCCGCCGTCGCCGTTGCCGTGGCCAGGCAGAGGAGGATCAGGAGGAGGCGATGAATTGTTTCAGTGAAGCGAAACACCCCAACCACCCCACGACCATGGCGCTGAGGACGGCCCCCGCCACGGCCGTCCATGGTAGAAAACGGAAGGAAAACCCGAAGCCGCCCAAGGTGGCGGCCATGTCTCCGGCGGTGAACCGATAAACCAGATACAGGGTGCCGATCCCCACCAGGCCGCCCATGAATCCCTGGAGCAGGGCCTGGATGTAGAACGGGGTCCGGATGAAGCGCTCCGAGGCACCCACCAGGCGCATGATTTCCAGTTCTTCACGCCGGCCGTAGAGAATCAGCCGGATGGTGTTGGCCACGAAGAACACGGCCGCGCCGGAAAACAGGCCGGTCAAGGCGTAGCCGATGATGCCGAGCAGCTCCACGAGGCCGCCGAAGCGCTTGATCCACTGCTTGCCGTAGGCCACTTCCTCAACTCCGGCGATCTGTTCGATCCGCTCGGCCAGAGATTCCATCTGTCGCTCCACCCCGTGGCGCACTTCCACCTCATAGGCTTCCGGTAGGGGATTTTGGGTCAGGCCGTCCAGCAACGCCGCGTGACGGGACATCTGGCTGCGCAGCAACGCCATGGCCGCTTCCTTGGAGATGAATTGCAGTCGTTCGATTTCCGGCATCCGACGCAGGGTGTCCTCGATCCGCGGCCGCCGATCCGGCGGCAGTCCGTCTTCGAGGTAGACCATCAGCCGGAGTCCCTGGCGCCAGGTGTTCAGCAGGTCGCCGGCGTTGATGACAAACAGGGAGAAGGCACCGACGATGATCACCGCCAGGGCGATGGTGGCCACGGTGATGGCGTTGAGGAACCGGTTGTTGCGCATATCCTGAAGCGCTTTGCGCAGATGCAGGTGCATGACGCCGCCTGTTACCGATCAAGGGGTCCGGGATCTGAGCAGGGCAGAATCTCCACCAGCTTCCCCCCTTCCAGATGGATCACCCGGGCCGGGACGCTGCGGATCAAATGCTGGTCATGGTTGGCCACCAGCACGGTGCCCCCCCGCTGATGAAATCGGGTGATCAGGTCCATGACAACCCCCGCCGAGACGCTGTCCAGGCTCCCGGTGGGTTCGTCGGCCAGGAGAATCCGGGGCTCGCCCACCAGGGCCCGGGCCACGGCCACCCGCTGTTGCTCGCCGCCGGACAAGCTGGGCGGCAGGGCGTCGCGCCGCTTCTCCATGCCCACTGTCCGCAGCACGCTGTTGACCCCGGCGGCGATGGCGCGATGCGGTGTTCCGGCCGCCTCCAACACCAAGGCCACGTTTTCGTAAACACTGCGGGTGGCGATCAGCTTGTAATCCTGGAAGATGATTCCCAGCCGCCGCCGGAGGATCGGAATCCGGTGCCGGTCCATCCGCGCCAGGTTCATGCCATCGACGATCACCTGCCCCTCGTTGGCCTTCAGGCCGAGGTAAAGTAGCTTGAGCAGGGTGGTTTTGCCCGCACCGCTGGGACCGGTGACAAAAACGAAGGCATTGGCGGGAATTTCCAAAGAGACCGCATCCAGGGCCTTTTGGACCCCGTAGCGTCGGGTAACCCGATAGAGACGGATGATGGCAGGTGGATGGGCTGGTTGCATCAATGGCCGGTACTCGCGGGCGTGTGCGGCGGGGATTGACCGCCCCGGTATTCGTTGATATGGCAGGGCCGAGTTCAAGGAGTGCCGCCACCGGTTTTCCTTGCTCGGAGCCTCCACTGAGCCCCGTAGACCCGCTTCTTCCGTTTCAGTGGAGGCTTTTTAATATCATATCAGGTACTTAATATCAACCTTTTCCTTCAGCCGGGCCATCTTGCCGGCCTCCGTGGTGATTTTGTCATGCGCAACGACCTGATCCGGCTCCTTTGCGAAAAATCTTTCAAGTACACCGACACCCCGTCCTTTCGCCTCGTTTCGGGCCGCATGAGCCGCTACTACGTCAACTGCAAGCCCACCACCCTGCATCCGCTGGGCATGTATCTGGCCGGTCATCTGGTTTTCGAGGCCGTGGCCGACCTTGGCCTGGACGCCGTGGGCGGGATGACCTTCGGCGCGGACCCCATCGCGGTGGCCACCGCTTTCGCCTCACAGCTTCGGCAGCAGCCGGTGAAGGCGTTTTCGATCCGCAAGACCCGCAAGGACCATGGCATCGTCCGCTGGATCGAGGGGGATCTGAAACCGGGAGATCGGGTGGCCGTGATCGAAGACGTGGTCACCACGGGCGGATCGACCCTTCAGGCCATCGAACGCGCCCGGGAAGAGGGGCTGCGGGTGGAGCGGGTCGTGGTGCTGGTGGATCGCCAGGAAGGCGGCATGGAGGCCATCCGCCGGGAGGTGCCGGACACGGTGGCCATCACCACCCGGGACGAACTGCTGGCCCATTTAGGCCGGAAACCCTGGGCGGCGGACTAGCCGTCCCTAAAAATTACGGGAAGAACGTGGCGCAGGCGTCTTCGGATTCCCAGGCGCTCACCGAAGCCACCGTCACCGGCCCGTCGCCCAGCCGCTCCGCCAGTCGTTCGGCGATGAACCGTGCGATATTCTCCGATGACGGCGGCCGCTGCTCGTCGAACCACTCCAGCTCGTTGAGGAAGCGATGGTCCAGTAGCTGGATGATGTCGCGCAGATGGGCCTTGATCACCCCGAAGTCCATTACCACGCCGCCGCGATCCAGGTCGTTGCCACGGACGCAGACTTCGATTTTCCAGTTGTGGCCATGGAGGTTTTCACACTTGCGGGCCACCATCCGAAGCTGGTGGGCGGCGGCGAATCGGGTGACGATTTTCAGTTTGTACATGAAAATTTTCTCTTCCGTCGGAAAAGCGGATGGATGCAAGGGCGGTAGCCGCCGTCAATTGGCGGCCTTGGCGCCACCACCCTTGAGCATGTTCTTCAACTTGCTGCCCAACTTGCCCGCTTCGATGTCGGCAAACTGCCGCAGCAGGTTTTCCTGCTTGCGGTTCAGGCTGGTGGGGGTCCGCACCAGCACCTGAATGATCTGGTCGCCCCGATCCCCGTTGCGCAGCGACGGAATGCCGGCGTTGCGAAAACGAAAGACGTCGCCGAACTGGGTTCCCTTGGGAATCTGAAGCGGTTTTTCGCCATCGAGGGTCGGAACCTTGATTTCACCGCCCAGGGTGGCCTGCACCATGGACACCGGTACCTGGCAGATCACATCGCGGCCCTCGCGTTTGAAAAAATCGTGAGGCTCGACATGAATCACCACGTACAGATCCCCGGGGGGGCCACCGGCGGAGCCGGCTTCCCCTTCTCCGGCCAGCCGCAATCGGCTGCCGGTATCCACTCCAGCGGGAATTTTCACCGACACCCGCCGCATGGTATTCACCTGGCCCACGCCCCGGCAGTGGCCGCAGGGCGTGTTGATGATCTGGCCGGTTCCCCGACAGCGGGGGCAGGTGGTGCGCAGGGTGAAAAACCCCTGGCTGCGCGTCACTTGACCGGATCCCTGACACTGGCCGCACGTTTCGGGCTGGGTGCCGGGCTCGCAACCCGTGCCGCCGCAAACGGCACAGGTTTCCCGTTTTTCCACCTCGAGGGACTTTTCCACCCCGAAGACCGCTTCCATGAAGGAAAGACGGAGATCGTAGCGCAGATCACTGCCCCGCTGGGCCCGGCCGCGAGTGCCGTGGCGGTTTCCCCGGATGCCGAACAGGTCCTCGAAAATGCTGCCGAAGTTGGAAAAGATGTCTTCAAAGCCGCCGAAGCCGGTAAACCCCGTGCCTTCCAGGCCGGCATGCCCGTACTGGTCGTAGATCTGGCGCTTCCGGGGATCCCGCAGCACCTCGTAAGCCTCGGCCGCTTCCTTGAACTTTTCCTCGGCGCTCTGGTCGCCCGGGTTGCGGTCCGGATGAAACTGCAGCGCCAACTTGCGGTAAGCGCTCTTCAACTCGGCGTCGGAGGCCTGGCGCCCGACGCCGAGGATGTCATAGTAATCGCGCTTGGTACTCATGCACAGATACCCGCCCGGCCGCGGTGGGCCATTTGGTTGGATTTGCGTCGCGCAGGGCGACAGGAACCACGATAATTATTTAACATAAGGTTGAACCCTTTCATGTCAACCGACGTAAGCACGTCGCAGCACCGTGTCCTTGCGCCAACGGCGGTCATCCCGCCGGGGATAGGCGATGTTGTAGTGCAGTCCCCGGCTCTCCTTTCGATGAAGGGCGCAACGGACGATGAGATCGGCCACCGTGGCGATGTTGCGCAGTTCGATCAGGGGGGGCTCCACCTTGAAATTCCAGTAGTATTCCCGAATTTCGTTGTTGATGTTGTCGATGCGGCGCTGGGCGCGTTCCAGGCGCTTGTCCGAGCGGACGATGCCCACGTAATTCCACATGCAGCGGCGGATTTCATCCCAGTTGTGGGAAACCACGATGCGCTCGTCGCTGTCGCTGGTGCCCACCTCGTCCCAGGGAACCGGCGCCGGAGCGGCGCCGAAGTCGAGTCCGGCCAGGTCCGCGGCCACCTGACGGGCGGCCCGGTCGGCGTAGACCAGGGCTTCGATGAGAGAGTTGCTCGCCAGACGGTTGGCGCCATGGAGTCCGGTGCAGGCGGTTTCCCCCACCGCGTAGAGCCGCTGGATGTCGGTGCGGCCCAGCAGATCAGTCACCACGCCGCCGCACATGTAATGGGCCGCCGGTACCACCGGGATCGGCTGGCGGGTCATGTCGAAGCCGAATTCCAGGCAACGTCGGTACAGGTTGGGGAATCGCTCCTTGACGAAATCCGCCGGCCGGTGGGAGATGTCCAGATAGACGGCGTCGTCACCGCTCTGTTTCAACTCGGTGTCGATGGCCCGGGCGACCACGTCCCGGCAGGCCAGCTCCTTGCGGGGATCGTAGCGTTCCATGAACCGGTGGCCCGCCTGGTCCACCAGGATGGCGCCCTCGCCGCGCACCGCTTCGGAGATGAGAAAATTCTTGGCCTCGGGGTGGTAGAGGCAAGTGGGGTGAAACTGGACGAATTCGAGGTTGGCCACGGTGGCCCCGGCCCGGTAGGCCATGGCGATGCCGTCGCCGGTGGCCACGTCCGGATTGCTCGTGTACAGGTAAACCTTGCCGGCGCCGCCGGTGGCCAGGAGGGTGATCTTGGCGGCGAAAGTCCGGACTTTTTGAGTTTGGCTGTCCAGCACGTAGGCGCCGAGGCAGACATCCTCGTGCCCGGTGGTTACCGTGCCGCGTTTCATTCGTGTCGAACAGGTGATCAGGTCGATGGCCACGTGGTCTTCAAACAAGCGGATCCGTGGCTCCCGGCGGAGGTGATCCACCAGGACCCGTTCCAGCTCCATGCCCGTCATGTCCTGGGCGTGGACGATGCGTTTGCGGCTGTGTCCGCCTTCCTGGCCCAAGTCCAGATCGTCGGCATCCTGGGGGTCCAGGTTGAACTTGACCCCCATGTCCATCAGTTCGCGGATCCGCTCCGGACCGTTCTGTACCACTTGCTCCACCACGTCCTGGTGACAGAGGCCGTCTCCGGCTTCCAGGGTGTCCTGGATGTGCAGGGCAAAGCTGTCCAGCCGTCCGAAGACCGATGCGATGCCGCCCTGGGCCTGGCTGGTGTTGCTGTCCATCACCCCTTTTTTGGTCACCAGGGCCACGCTGCCGAAGGGCGCCACCTTCAGGGCGAAGGCCAATCCCGCCACACCGCTGCCGATGACCAGGATGTCGGTTTGAATCATCGTTTCATCGTCACTCATCATGGGATGTCCTTAGTTTTGTTCAATGTTTGGAATCAGTGATCAAGGGCCGTGCTACAGGAGGCCGGAGCGATGACGGCGCTGGATTTTCAGGCCGATGAGCATCCCCACCAACAAGACGCCGGCGCCGGCAAGAAACCAACGCCACCCCACCGCCAAGGTCTGGTCTGCCAGTTGGTCCTGGCATTCAGCGAGGCGGGTTTCCAGCGCCTGAATCCGGGCTTTGGCGTCTGCCAAGGCGCCGTTGTCCGCCGTGGCGGTTTGGCCTTCAGCACCGCTGTTCGCCTGGCGGGCGGCGGCCAGTTCGAGGCGTGCCTCGGCCAACGCCGCGTCCAGGCGCTTGTTCTCTGCCTCCAGCGCCGGCATGTCCGGGTGCGTTTCGCCAGCGGCCAACCGTGCTTCCAGCCGCTTGATTTTCAGCGTGTTGGGTTCGTTTTGGGTGAGCAGCCGCGTCGCCATCCACCCCTCGGGGCCGTCCGGAACGCGCACGCGGCTCCAATCTTTTCCTCTCTCCACCAGCTCCACCGGATCGCCGGAGTTCAGAACGGCCAGAATCTTGTGATCGTAGCCGGGGCCGGAGCGGAGGGTGACCTTTACCACATCGTTGACGTAAAAAAATTCGGCCAGGGCCGTGGTGGACATGACCGCCAGCAAAACCATTGTTGCACGCAAGGCTTTCATGGGGCTCCTCGTAGAGGGGCGCCTGCGGCGCCGCCAGGGTTTGTATTTGAAAAAAACAAGCTGTCGTGTCAAGGAATACTTTGATGGCACGAGCGTCCATGATTTTTTTAAGTGTTGAATCTCAAGGAAAATTTAAATTCATGATTGCCTACGACCTCCAGTGTTCCCGAGGCCACGTCTTCGAGGGGTGGTTCGACGACGAGGCGGCTTTCCTGTCCCAACAGCGGCAGGGATTGATTGCCTGCCCGGTTTGCAACGACGTCTCCATTGCACGCCTTCCTTCCGCCTTCGCCATCCGTTCCACCGGGGGCGGCGGCACGCAAACCGCCGATGCCGAACGGATCGCAAACCAGGTCGCCACCTTCATCCGCAGCCATTTCGAAGACGTGGGCAGTGAGTTTGCCAAGGAAGCCCTCAAGATTCACTACGGGGTCAGCGCGCCGCGCAACATCCGGGGCTCGAGCACCCCGCAGGAGGAAGAAACCTTGCGGCAAGAAGGGGTCGCGTTTTTGAAGGTTCCCGTTCCCGCAACGCCTGAATCGGACGCCTGAATGCCGAGACGGGAACGCGAAGGCGTCCGGAGATCGCGCCGGGCGCCTTTTATCCGTGACGCAAATGACCGACGATGTGGCCGAGTTCGGGAAAGATCAATTCCCGACAAGCCAGGCGGCAGGCCTTGAGGCTGCCGGGCAGGCAGAACACCACCGTGTCGGAGACAATCCCGGCAGTGGCCCGCGAAAGGATGGCGGCGCTGTCGATTTCTTCGAAACTCAGCTGGGCGAACAGGACGCCGAAGGCGGTCAGTTCCTTGTCGAACAGGGGCCGCAAGGCCTCGATGGTGACATCGGCCTTGGCCAAGCCGGTGCCGCCGTCCACGATGACGGCATCGGGCCGATGCGTGGTGAGGGATGCGGCCAGGGTATGGGCGATGGCGGCGGCATCGTCGCCCACCACCTGATGAAACACCACGGTATGGCCTTCGGCGGCAGCGGTTCGGGCGATCCAGAGGCCGCTTTCATCCTCTGCGAGGCCCCGGCTGGTGGATACGGTGAGGATCCCCACCTGCAGATGGCGGGGTGCCTTGGCCTTGTGATGATCGGTTCCCATGGGGGGACTCCTTTTTCGTCGTCGGCGTCAGTCCGTTGCCGGCAGAAGAACCACCCGGTCCTGGCCGTCTTTTTCCGTCAGCAGGACGTTGACCGTCTCGCTGCGTCGGGTTTCCACCATCTTGCCGACGTAGTTGGCCATGATCGGCAGTTCCCGGTGGCCGCGATCCACCAGCACCACCAGTTCGATCCGGGCCGGCCGACCGAAGTCCATCAAGGCGTCCATGGCGGCCCGGACGGTGCGCCCGGTGAACAGGACGTCGTCCACCAGCACCACCTGGTTGCCGTCCACGGAAAAGGGAATGTGGGTGGCCTGTACGACCGGATGATGGGTAATGCGCGTCCAATCATCCCGGTAGAGGGTGATGTCCATGGTTCCGGTGGGAACCTGTTGCCCCTCGATGGCTTCGATAATGGCCGCGAGGCGTCGGGCCAGGAACACGCCTCGGGACTGGATCCCCACCAGGGCCAAATTCGCCGAGCCCTTGTGCACCTCGATGATGTTGTGGGCGATGCGTTTGAGAATGCGATCGATGTCCTGGGCATCCAGCAGGGTGTGCGCCGGCATCATGGCTACTCCTTGGGCGAACGGGGCCGGTTGGCGGCCCCGCGGTTAAACGCTTGAATTCTAGTACACCACCGCTGCCCTTGTCCGCAAGCCCCGCGCCGCGGTCCCTCGGCGGCGGATGGAAAGCGGTTGATTTCGCACCGGGCATTGCCTATATGGGGAGGCATCGGCGGCCGGCGCTTGGCCGCCTGTCGTTTCGGCAAGGAGTTTGATGGATGATGCACACCGCTTGCACGGGGGTCATTCTGGCCGGGGGGCTCAATTCGCGCTTCGGCGGTCAGCCCAAGGCCCTGCTGGAGGTCGGCGGGCGGCGGATCATCGACCGGGTATTGGACGCATTCGGCCAAGTGTTCGACCAGGTGCTGCTGGTGACCAACGACCCGCTTCGATATCTACCATGGGACCTGCCGATGGTCACCGACATCCACCCGGTGCGCAGCTCGCTGGCCGGGTTGCATGCCGGGCTGTTCTACGTGCGGACCCCCTTTGCGTTTTTTTCCGCCTGTGACGCGCCCTTCCTTCGTCCGGAACTGATCCGGGCGGTGGTGGAGCGAATCGGTCCGGACTTCGACATCGTGATGCCCCGTAATGCCGTTGGCAGCGAACCGTTGGCCGCGGCCTACCGCCGCCGCTGCCTGGATCCGATCCAGCGTCAACTGGCGGCCGGGGACTTGAAGATCGATCGCTTTTTCAGTAAGATGCGCGTACGTTGGGTTTCAGAGAAACAGCTTCGCGCCGTGGATCCGAATCTGGAATCCTTCATCAATGTCAACACGCCCGAAGACTTGGCCCAGGCCCGTCAGCGGGCGATGGAGCAGGTCTCATGAACCTCGAGAAGTTGATTCAGGACGTGAAGCGACACCCGGACTACGCCCGGGTGGGCATGATGCTGTGCCACGTCGGCGTGGTCCGGTCCACCTCCCGCGACGGGCGCCCGGTGACGGGGCTGCGGGTGACGGTGGACCGGGAACGCTTGGCGGCGGTTCTGGAATCCCACCGTCGTCGACCGGGAATCGTGGATATCCAGATCGAGATCGACGCCGACCGGGACTTGGCCCTGGGGGAGACGGTGATGCATCTCGTGGTGGCCGGCGACGTGCGCGAACACGTCATCGAGACCCTCTCCGAGACGCTCAATGCCGTCAAGACCACCGTAACCCATAAAACAGAGTATTTCGCGGATTGATACCGATGGCTGAATTTTCCCATATCGACGCTGAGGGCCGGGTGCGCATGGTGGACGTGAGCGCCAAGGCCCCCACCTTGCGCATCGCTCGTGCCCGGGGAGCGGTGGAGATGCACCCCGAAACGCTGGAACGCCTCCGGGGCGGGTCCATCGCCAAGGGCAACGTGCTGGAGGCCGCCCGCATCGCCGGGGTCATGGCCGCCAAGAAAACCGCCGACCTGATTCCCATGTGTCACCCGCTGGCCATTACCCATGCCAGGGTCGACTTCTTTTTCGAACCGGAGGCCAGCCGCATCGCCATCGAGGCCGAGGTGCGTCTGGTGGGGCCCACCGGCGTGGAGATGGAGGCGCTGACCGCCGTGGCCGTGGCCGGCTTGACCATCTACGACATGTGCAAAGCCTACGACCGGCAGATGCGCATCGTGGAGATCGTGTTGATGGAGAAAAAAGGCGGCAAATCGGGGCATTTCATCCGCGGTGCCGCCCCGCCGGCCTAAGGCGTCCACCGCTTTCGGCACAGGGAGCCGATGACCGATGAACGGTTTGCTGCTCTTGGGGGGCTTGCTCTGCGTGGCGGCGGGATGCATCGTGCTTTTCGAGTCTATCGCGGCCATGATGAGCGTCGGTGAAATCGTTTTCGAGGCCTCCAGCCTGATGGACCTTCTGGGGGGCGGCGCCTTTGCCTGGATCGACCGAATCCCCTTGGTCTGGATCCGGTGTGCCCTCAACGACCTCGTTACCCGCCCGGCTTGGTTGCTGGTGCTTTCCATGGGGATTCTGTGTCTGCTCATCTCCGGTTTTCGCAATCGATGAACTCATCCCGTCTTTTTTGGCAGCGGTTGGCCCTGCTCGTTTCCGTCCTGGTGGCCGCCTGCGTCCCCCGACCACCGGTTGCCCCGCCATCGGACCTGGTGCGTATAGAGGCCGATGAAGTGCCGGTGTTGGTGGACGACCAGACCTACAGCGAGCTGGACCGGGCCATCGAACAGAGTCTCGCCTACCTGGCCCGGGTGCCGGCGGATCGAAAGTTTCGATTCGGTGAAGACAGCTATCAGCGCGACTGGCTGGTGCGCAGTCTGGAAGACTTCCGATCGCTCATCGCCGCTCAACCCGATCCGGAGACGCTGCGCCGGCAGGTCACGACGCGCTACCGCGTGTATCGGTCCAGTGGACGCGACGGTGAGGGGGAGGTTCTGTTCACCGGCTACTTCGAACCGGTGATCGACGGCTGCCGACAGCCCGGCCCGGACTGCCGCGTCCCGGTCTATGGCCTGCCCGAGGACCTGTTGACCATCGATCTGTCCCCCTTCGGCGAGCGGTTTGCCGGCCAGCGTATCGTCGGTCGTCTCAACGGCCGCACCGTCGTCCCCTATCCGGATCGACGCGCCATCGAGGCGGGAAACGCCCTTGCGGGCAAGGCGCCGGTGCTGGCCTGGGCCGCGGATCCGGTGGATCTTTTTTTTCTACATATCCAGGGCTCGGGGCGGATCCGCTTCTCCGACGGCAGCAGCCTGGGGCTGCGCTACCGGGCCACCAACGGCCGGCCTTACCGCAGCATCGGTGGACTGCTCATCGAAACCGGCGAAATTTCCCGGGAGGCGATGTCGATGCAGGCCATCAAGGCCCACCTGCGGGATCATCCCGAGCGGCGCGAGGAAGTGTTGACCCATAACCCGAGCTACGTTTTTTTTGAAACCGGCCAAGGGGATCCCGTGGGCAGCCTGGGGGTCCCCTTGACTCCCGGACGCTCGCTGGCCACCGATCCGAGCTGTTTTCCCCGGGCGGCGCTGGTTTTTGTCCAATGTCAAAAACCCCGGTTGACGGCATCGAACCGTATCGATGCCTGGGTCCCCTTCGGCCGCTTTATGCTGAATCAGGACACCGGTGGCGCCATCCGCGGTCCCGGCCGGGCCGATTTCTTCTGGGGCAGCGGCGGGTATGCCGAAGTGGCCGCCGGTCACTTCAAGCACACCGGGTCCCTTTATTTTCTCGTACTCAAGCCCGCGTGAGGCTTTCAATGACGGCGCGGCCGGGACCCGGGACCGTTGGTGGTCAAGGGGTGAAAAAACGGCCGACGCCTCGGGTCGACTCCGCCGGTGGGGGCGCCCTGAGGCGGCAGGGCGGTTATCGGTATCGAATCTCTGAAGGGTCTGGTTGACGACATGACCGATTCAGCACCAGCGCCGCCGGCGGAGGCGGGCGGGCACATCGAGCTGCTCGAAGCCCTGCGCCGGGTCCTGATCCGCAGCGCCATCGTTGCGGTGGGTTTCGCCGTGGGCGGATACTACATCGCCGAACCGGTGCTGGTGCGGTTGCAACGGCTCACCGGGGTGGAGATGGTGGCCTACGGGTTGCCGGACGCCTTTTTCGCCATGCTCAAGATGGCCCTGGTCATGGGGCTGGTGGCCGGGATGCCGTACACCTTTTACGGGTTGCTCTCCATCCTGCCGAAGTTTTTTGCCGGCTTTCGGCGTCGGGTCCTCTTCGGCTTCTGGATCGCCTCGGTGTTGTTGTTTGTCGGGGGGATCCTTTTCTGCCTCACGGTAACGTTGCCCTACGGCATCAAATTCCTCCTCGGGTATCAAAGCCAGCATGTGGCCGCGCTGATTTCCGTCAAGCGTTTCGTTTCTTTTTGCCTGTGGATGTTTCTCGGTTTCGGCCTGATCTTCGAGCTGCCCCTGGCGATGATGCTCCTGGCGCGCATCGGCCTGGTGAACGCCCGGCAGCTCGGCCGGTACCGGCGCTATGCGGTTCTGGTGATTTTCATCGTGGCCGCCGTTCTCACCCCTACCCCGGATATCCTCAACATGACCCTGATGGCGGCCCCGCTTTACCTGTTGTTTGAAATCGGCCTGCTCGGCATGCGGTTCTGGTCCCCCTGAGGCCCCATCGACGTTACGGCTTGGCCACCGGCAGGGGTTGGGGCAGTCCCGTTGGTTGGGGACGCAAACGGGGCGCCGGGCGCCTTTCCAAGGCCCGGGCCGCGGGGTTTTTCTCATAAAAGCAGGACGGCTCGTAGCACCAACCGGTGGCCAGGCGCGCTTCTTCCTTCTTGAGGCAATGGTAGATCCAGCGGCCGATGACCGGCGCCACCAGGCGGGTCCGGGCACCGAAAGTTTCCCCCAGATCCTTGAGTAGCCGGTCCATTCGGGTAAAGTGCGCCGGGTCGTGGCGGTAGTAGCGCCGCATGGCCCAGACCGCGCCGGCATAGGTGGTGCCCAGGGGCGCCGCCTCACGGGCAAAACGCCGACGCACCCGGGGATCGGGCCAGTGGCGGTAGCGACGCCACCCGGCGAGCTGGGTGCGGATCAACCGGGCCAGGCTCGGCCCGTTGACGGCAAAATCCCGGTTGAAGGCCTCCACGATGTAGCCCTCCTCGGCGCCGTCCCGGATGTGCGGGTGGCGGTAGTTGAAGCGGTACTGACCGTGGGTGTCGGCGGGGGGGAGCTGGGTTTCCGGCAACAGGGTCCCCTCCTGTTGGCGCTGGGCGTAGAGCGGGGTTCCCGGAATGGCGGTGAAAAGCATGAACTGATGAAAATCGGTGGCATGGTCCACCGCCGCGTCGATGACGGCGGAGATGTTTTCCGGGCCGTGATGGTCCAGGCCGATGATACTGGAGCCCAACACCCGGATCCCGTGGGACTGGAGGGTTTTCACCAGGGCGCGGGTGTCCACGTGCTCGAGCTTGCGGTAGCCGCTGTGATCCCCTTCGATGCCCATCCAGACCCACCCGATGCCCAGGTCCACCAGCTCCTGGATCTCGTAGGCGCACAGGACCCGGGCCGAGGAGAAGACATTCAGGCTCCAACTCTTGCCGTTGGCGCGCATCAGTTCCAGGAGCCTCAGGGCCCGCTTGCGGTGGAGGAGGAAATTTTCGTCCAAGACGAAAAAGGACTGAACCTTGAGCTTGGTTTCCAGGCTTTCCATGACTTCGAAAAGCGCATCGCCGGTATCGAAGAAATTGACGAAATGCCCCTTGCCGCCGAACAGGGCCGAGGTCGCGCAAAAATTGCAGCCCACCGGACAGCCCACCGACGGAATGAGGATGGCGGCGGTGTCACCCGGCCGCTCTGGCGGGCTGATGCCCAAAATGCGCGTGCCGAAGGCCGAATAGGCCGCCGGGTGGTGGATCGGCGCATCGGCGGGCTGGCCGAGGAAGGTCCTCAACCAGGCGATGCCTTCGCCGCGAACGATGTGGTCGGCGTCGATCCGATCCGCCAGGTCCGGCTTGGCGGCGATATGACCGCCCACCACGATGGTGGCCCGGGGCTGATAACGGCGGATCAGGGCGCACATGGTCTCTACTTTCACCAGGTTGGGAAGAATCGCCGTGATGCCGATGATGTCGTAGGGGGTGGTTTCCAGCTCCTGGATGAACCTTTCCCGGTCAGGGAAATCCAGAATGGTGCAGGGGGCGTCGATGTTGGCCTGGAGCATCAGCAGGTTGAACGAGCGGTGAAACATGCGGAGGGAAAAAGCGCCTTGAACCCGGGTGACCTGATTCTGGTAAAGCTCCATGGGGTTGATGGCCCGGCTGCCGTATTCGTCGTCCCGGGCGAAGGGACCGAAGACGCTGGTCAGCAGGACCCTGGCCTTGGTGCCCTTGGGATGGACCGGTGTGTCGGCTTTCATGATCGGCTCCTTGGTGATGGGAGAAAAGGGGATGGCGGGCTTCCGCCGGAGGCGCGCCAAGCGCGCCCTCTGTAGGATCAGGCTAGACGGAGAAGATGCCGAAAGCAAGTGCAACACATCGGTTTTACAAATCATTTACACTGGCCGGCGGCGCGTTCAGGCCGCCGCCTCCCCATTGACAGGCCAAGGGGATGGTGTTACAGGAAGCTGCGTAGCCGAGGTCGCCGGCAATGCTGGATTTTTCCCGGGTCGGCCCTAGGCTGCCATCATACCAACGGGCCATTGCCGCCCGGCAACACGGGTTTCATCTTCCTTCAATGCTCGGTTCGAACCATCGCACAGGCAGAATTGGTGCGCCCGTTCACTGCGGAAACGAAGCGGATGCGGGGCGTACATCGGTGATCGTCAGGAGTCTTGGGGTTTGAATTCAATCTACGTGGAGGTGACCAAATGGCCGACGCTTACATCAACATTTTTCTGAACGATGAGAAAATCAAGGAGCTCGAGGCGGCTGGCTTGGCGGACCAGGTCAAGACCATCGACGGCAAGCAGGCAATCCAGGTGGCCATGACATCCAAGGATCAAAAGAAGCTGGTCAAGGGGTTCCCGGGGCTGGAATTCGATGCCGCCAACGCCTGTACCCTGCCTGAGGCGGGCGAAGCGACGCTGTGGAAGATCGTATGTGACATGAAGAGCCTCGATGTGATGAAATTTGCCATCACCAAGCTTTACAACCCCCTGGCCGGGCGCGATGTGTTCGGTCGGGGCAGCACCGGCAACCGCTGATTTTTTTGCCGTCAAAAGCCAGGAAAGCCTTTTCGTTGCGCCCGCCGAGGATTTTTTTCTTGGCGGGCGTAGTGTTGATGGGCATCGTTGAGTTGCCCAAGGAATCGGGGACCTTGCCTTGAAGGGATTCGGTAGCGTCGAAGACACCCGCCGGGCGCTGGAGAAAGCTGGCTATATCTGTACGCCCCAGATCGCCACGGTGGTGTTTCTGGCGGCGGCCACGGACAAGCCGTTACTGGTGGAAGGGCCCGCCGGGGTGGGCAAGACCGAGCTGGCCAAGGCGGCGGCCGAAAGCCTCGGCCGTCCCATGATCCGCCTGCAGTGCTACGAAGGGCTCGACGAGGCCAAGGCCCTCTACGAGTGGGAGTACGCCAAGCAGTTGCTCTACACCCAGATCGTCAAGGAGAAGGTGCGGGAACTGATCGGCTCCGCCGGCTCCCTCTCCGAGGCCGTGGCAC
>JACDJB010000548.1_pt1 | contig 38525 bp, 35 predicted proteins | sample 7454121 | NCBI WGS metagenome assembly JACDJB01 (sample SAMN14253290, study PRJNA609438) | sludge metagenome | isolation source: sludge after 25d culture with pyrite | collected 2018-12-20
AATCAAGCACAACTTCTATGCGGAGATGCCGTACACCCTGACCCTGGAAGGAACCTACAACCAGCTGGCAAAATTCATCAGCGACACGGCAAACCTGCCCAGGATTGTGACTTTACACAATCCAACCATCAAGCCGGAAAAAGGAGATAGCCCGGACATGAAGTCCCCACCGCTTGTCATGACCATTGTGACCAAAACCTACCGTTACCTTGAGCAAGGTGAAGGAGAAGGCAAATGACTCACAATCAACCTTTTTCCCACAAGCAAAAACTGCGATCCGCCAAATGGATACTTGTATTAGTACCCGCCACACTCATGCTCAGTGGCTGCGCGAACAACATGAGCGACCTGACACAAAAAGTCGATCGGATTCTGGCGCGGCCAGGAGGGAAGATTGAACCCATCCCTGAAATGAAGCCCCTGCCGAAATTCAGTTATGTGGAAACCAAGGATCGCACACCATTCGAGCCAGCCGTCACCCAGACAGCGAATAAAGGCAGCGGCATCACCCCAGACATGAACCGCCCCAAAGAGCCTCTGGAAATATATCCACTGGACGCCCTCTCAATGAAGGGTGTGCTCGAACGCAAGGGCACGACATATGCCCTCGTCCGAGATGGCGATGGCGTCATTCATGAGATTCAGGTGGGCAATTACATGGGCTTGAATTACGGCAAAGTCGTCAAGATCACGCCTGACAAGATCACGCTCGAAGAAATCGTGCCCGACGGACAGGGCGGCTGGCGCAAGCAAACTGCGATTGTCCAGCAAAACGCGACCAAATGATTCAAGGGGATAGAAAGCAATGAACAGCGTTATGGATGCAAAAACACTTTATCGACCACTGACCCGTGCCATTCGGCAATCGTTGGGCGTATTATCGATATCACTTCTTATTCCCGCCATTGGTTATGCAGGCGACATCAATGCGATTAGCACCGACCGTACAGCGGATGGCTCTATTCAGGTGCACTTCAAACTTTCATCGCCGTTATCGGGCAGTCCGGACAACTTCCAGATTGATAACCCGGCGCGGGTCGCGATTGACCTGCCCGACACGACAAATAAAACCGGCGAACGGACCCGGAAGATCAATCTGGGCCCGGTTAAGTCCCTGATGATGGCCGAAGCCGGAGGCAAAACGCGTGTTGTATTCAACCTCGATCAGGCAACACCCTACGCGATTAACCCGCAAGGCAACGAATTAACCGTTACCTTCAAACCCGCCACGATCGGTAACACGACGGCAAGCGGGCTAGCCGTCAGCACCACGGCTGGCAATAATCCCGTCACCGCAATGGATCGTGGACAAAGCATTGATTTCCGCCGCGCGGCTGATGGTGCCGGTCGACTCCTCATCCAGACCTCCGGCCCGAATGCGCCCATGAAAATGCGCAGCGAAGGCAGCAACATCATCATTGATCTGCCGAACACCCGCGTCGAGTCCGGTCGTTTTGGCGTCAAAGACTTTGCCACACCAGTCGAATCTGTTGATGTCCGTCCAATGGGAAGCGGTAGCCGCATTACCTTGAAAACGCGCAACGCGGGCGAGCACATGGCTTACCAGACGGACAACCGCTTGGTAGTCGAAGTCAAACCCGTGCCCCAATCACAAGGCGCGCAGAATGTCGGCGAGAAAAAATATACCGGTGAGCGCTTGACGCTCAAATTCCAGGACATTCAAATCCGCCCACTGCTTCAGCTGATTGCCGACTTCACGGGCAACAACATCGTGGTTAGCGATAATGTCAAAGGATCCATCAGTTTACGGCTCGAAAATGTGCCTTGGGATCAGGCGCTTGCGCTCATCCTGGAAACAAAAGGCTTATCGATGCGCAAAAATGGCAATGTCATGTACGTGGCCCCCACGGAGGACATCGTGGCACGAGACAAGGCGGAACTCGAAGCGCGTCAGCAATCTCAGCAGCTCGCCCCACTCACCACCGATATTATTCAGATCAATTACGCAAAAGCCGACGACATCTACAAGCTGCTAGAGTCCGCATCCAAAACGAACAAATCGTCAGGTAAAGACGGCGAAGGTACGGACACGGCGGAGCGTTTCATCAGTGACCGCGGCAGTGTGACGGTTGACGCTCGCTCCAACAGCCTGATCGTTACCGATACCGCCAGTGCACTTGACCGCATCCGTGATCTGATTCAGAAACTCGACAAGCCCGTCAAACAGGTTCTGATTGAAACCCGAATTGTGATCGCAACCGACAACTTCGCTCGCCAACTTGGCGTGCGCTGGGGTGTGACGGGTGTTGGTCAGCATAACGGCACAACCTATGGAACAAGTTCAACTGGTGATGCTGCTCAGGCTTTGGTGTCAAATGTTGCTGCGGGCGCGGCAGCAGGTGTACCTGCTACTGCCAATTATAATTTCAACACGCCCATTAGTGGCACACCTACTGGCGGCTTAGGCTTGGCCATTCTGGGTTCCAACGTGCTGCTTGATCTGGAGCTATCCGCACTTCAAACAGAGGGCTCTGGTGAAATCGTCTCCAGCCCGAAAGTGATTACCACCAATGGTCATACGGCCTTGATTTCTCAAGGGACCGAGATTCCGTACATTGCGACCCAAACGGCCGGTGGTGTAGCCAGTAACACGGTCAGCTTCAAAAAAGCAGTATTGTCCACGGAAGTGACGCCGCAAATCACGCCAAACAACAACATCATTATGGACATCGATGTCAAAAAAGATGAACCGGACTACACCAATCTATTACCAGGCACCACTAACCCGCCAATCAATACCCGTGAAGTGAAAACTAAGGTTGAGGTTAAGAATGGTCAAACGGTGGTACTTGGTGGCATTTATCAGTTCACCAATACCAATTCAATTAACAAAGTCCCTTTCTTGGGTGACTTACCAGGCCTAGGTAATTTATTCAAGAACAAAGAGGTTAATAATCAACGTCTTGAGCTGCTAATTTTTGTTACACCCAAAATCATTAATAGCAACCAAGAGCTGGTAAATTCGAATTAATTTCGAGCCAAAAATTTAGATTGCACAACGCAAAGGAGCAACAGTTATGCTGAGTAATTATATTCGCCCAATGGGCCGAGTGATGGCGTTTGCAGCCGTTATGGGTTTAACGGCCTGCGGCGGGGGCGGCGGAACGAGTCTAACGCAGTCCAAACCACCATCCATCACGTTGAGTGCGACCAGCTACAGTCTTCCGGTACAGAACACGGGCTATGTTTATCCCGATCAACCCAGTTTGTACAACTACAACGCGCGCATTATGGCGAGAGCCGTCGATAACAAAGGCAACACGGTACCGAGTGGCCAGATCACCTTCACCGTCTCCGGTGGGCAAACCAATGTGGGCGCGCTCTACGAAAGCGATTTCAAAACAAAAGTTACCGATAGCAACGGCGTTGAACATCCTGCCGCTTTTTGGGGACTTCCTGTTGATATTTCCGGTGGCATGGCGCAGTGCGTATTTCAGGCACACAACCAGACTGGAACAGCTAACATTGTCGCCACCTACACCGATGCAAATGGTCAATCAACCCAACAAACCATCCAAATTAATGTAGGTTCTCCGGTTAATACGGGGTTGCCTTCATCATTTCAACCCCAAGTGAGTAACCTGCCAGTATTCGTTACGGGTCAAGGTAAAAACAGTCAGGCGATTATTGAAACCTATATTGTTGACCCGGCAAACCAAAGAATCGTCAGTAACGGTGCAAATAACGTACAAGCGCAGATTATTGGCAGCAACCTGGGTGGCGCGTATTTAATTGGTGCCAATGGGCAAAGCGGGCAAAGCGTTTCATCACAAACCACAGGGAGTTCCGGTATCGCTCAATTCACCTTGCAGACTGGTTCCGAGTCCGGATTCCTGAAGATTCGTCTCACTGCAGATGGCGCAGATAACAACGTGGATAACGGCATTCAACAGCCTGTTTCAAATGATATTTCTGTAGCTGTTTCGGATGGTCGTGTCGCTTCACTGAGCTTTACGAGCCCCTATATCAACGCGATACGAAACAACAAATCCAGTGTCGCCTTAGACACAACGGCCGGAGATACTTTTGATCAAGGCACGTACTCGCGCGCGATTAGTGTTGAGGCTCAGGATGCTAACGGAGCCCCGGTAGCAGGTACTCAAATAAGATTGGGATTGATCGATTCTCCACTGACCAACTACCCTGCAACATCCGGCACCTTCGCAATTCAAGGCGTTCGTGGCAATCCAACCGAGAGTGGTAACACCTTCTCAGAAAACGACGGTATCAATCTGATCACAGCAGGTGTTAATTCATTAGACCGCTTGGTACTTGTTCCAAGTGAGCAAGGAACCGATCGCGAACTGCGTCTAAGCCGTCTTATTTCTGCCCTCCAAGCGGGCACAACCAACTCCGTTATCACTACAACCAACTTCCCTGCGCCAACCGTGGCTGGTTACAACGCAAATGCGGACATTCCTTGGGTTATCGGCCGCCCTCAGTACGGTAATATCACCGCAACTGCGACCACAGATGCCAGTGGTGTAGCCACGGTGTTCATGACCTACCCTGTGTCTCGTTTAGGGCAACCAGCCATTTTGACAGCCGAGGCTGATAACGGTGTGAGTGCAGTATTTGGCGCTCGATATGCCGGTATTGCAGGTGGAACATTAACATCTTCAATAACCAATGTACCCAGTGGTGCCGCCCAAACAAGTACCTCTGTAACCATGTGTGCGAAAGATGGAAGCGAGGTTCCATTAACTAACTATCCAATAACGGCTGGCTTGATCAACGGCGTGACAACCGATCCTTCTTCGATTGTTACCGGTCCTTCTGGCTGCGCCACGTTCACACTCAAGGTGCCGCCAACTATCAGTGTTGACAACACCACCACCCCTCCAACAGTTACTACCTTAATCACGACGCCCTTTACCCTGACGTTTACCTCGGGCACAGGACCAAATGAAAAGGTAGAAATCACAGTCGATAGCCCACCGACCCCTTAAGGTTACTTGCAACACAAACTGCGGAAAGTTGAATTTCGGAGCGTTCTTTCCGCAGAAATTTGTGCAACCATTAGTTTGAATGGTTCAATCAATTCAACAAAGCCGCCGACTTGTTCGGCGGTTTTTTTATGTTCACAAATTAGGCAAAATACTGCGATGAAACATGCTAAACATATCATCCTCATCGGCCCCATGGGGGCAGGCAAAAGTACGATAGGTAAAATGCTGGCCCACAGCATGAATTTGCCCTTCTTTGACTCAGACAAAGAAATCGAGCATCGTACCGGTGCCACCATCCCGCTGATTTTCGAGATCGAGGGCGAGGCGGGATTTCGGGATCGGGAAGTTGCGGTTATCGAGGAGCTCACGCGGACATCCGGCTGGGTACTGGCCACGGGGGGCGGAGCGATTTTGCGTCCCGAGAATCGGGCGGTATTTGCCGAGCGCGGCTTTGTGGTTTATTTGCACGCCACCGTGCAGCAACAGGCTGAACGAACGGCCATGGATACCCAGCGCCCGTTACTGCAAACAAAAGACAGAGCAGGCAAACTGAACGAACTGATGACGATGCGTGAACCACTCTACCGCGCGGCAGCTGATCTGATTATTGAAACGGCTGGTAAATCACCGAAGGTGGTCGTCGACTTGATTCGGCAACATCTGGACTGAATCCCTCCGCACGATTTGACGAGTGGCCACGCTCGCGGCGTCAGGCGAATAATTTTGCTGCACCGATCTGTTTGGGAAAGGATGAGCTCCACCCATTAGGCCTTTATCAACTGAGCCAGCACCGCTATGCGGTCGCTCTAATTGCCGTTTTCTGAGTAAAAAACCCTTAACTTCCTGCTGAAAACTAGATTCCCCTATGTCCATCAAGGATGATGCCGATACTGACAACGTATATACTCAGTAAGCACGCAAGACATCAGGAGACGCACCATGTCCAAAGCAGCCATTTTCACCATGAAGCTGGAGCCAGAGCTGCGCGCTGAGTTCATGGCTGAAGCCGAGGCCAGCCATCGCCCGGCCTCGCAGATACTGCGTGAATTGATGCGTGAGTTCGTGTTACGCCAGCGCCAGGCGCGCGAGTACGAGGAGTTTCTGCAAGGTAAGGTCGCCAATGCGCGGAAGCAAGTCCGAGCCGGTGACTACGCCAATGCGGATGTCGTCGATGCACGCTTCGCTGCTCGGCGCGCACAGTTACTGACTAAGGCTGGCAACGCTGACGCATGAAGGTCTTCTGGGCCTCTGTTGCCGAGCAAGACCGCGCCGACATCATTGACTACATCAGCCAAGACAACCCGCTTGCAGCCGTCCAGATGGATGAACTTTTCGCTGAAGCTGCCAGCCGTTTGGCTGAGCACCCGCTTCTTGGTAAGACAGGACTGATTCCGGGTACTCGTGAGTTAATCCCCCACGAAAGTTACCGGCTGATCTATGAGGTGCAGGACAACACGGTGTGGATTTTGGCGCTGGTGCACACCGCGCGAGTGTGGCCACCAAGTCGGTCATAGCGCAAAACTGACCACCTCTGGCCATAACCCAGCCCGCCGTTTTGGCGAAGTTTTTTTGCACGCCACCCGTACAGCAACAGGCTGAACGAACGGCCATGGATACCCAGCGCCCGTTACTGCAAACAAAAGACAGAGCAGGCAAACTGAACGAACTAATGACGATGCGTGAACCACTCTACCGCGCGGCGCCTGATCTGATTATTGAAACAGCTGGTAAATCACCGAAGGTGGTCGTCGACTTGATTCGGCAACATCTGGACTAAACACCCTGTTCTATAAAGTGCGATTAAATCAAAGAAATCTCTTTACAGATGCCAAGGCCTCCTAAATCCCCCTCATTCCCCCTTTTTCAAAGGGGGAGGCGCACTTTTTCAAAAAAGGGGCTGGTGGGATTTACCGGTTCGTAACCCGTGCTCGAAGGATTCCTGAAAAGAGAGAAGTTAATCGTACTTACTCGGACCAGTCACGACTGGTTGGAAGTCCGCATGTTGCGCGCCTTTCACCTCGGTGATGCCGTTTCTTTTCCGGCAAGTCATTGTAAAGACGTTCTCTAAGATCGATGAAAAATGCTTCAATCACCGAAAGCGGGGCAACATCCACCTTGGCGATTGTTCGTTGAAATATTTTTTCCGAACTGATGCGAATCTCTTCGATGAGTGGCCAGGCTCGTGGCGTCAGGCGAATAATCTTGCAGCGTCGATCCGTTTCCGAAAGGATGCGCTCCACCCATTCGTCTTTTGACAGGCGATCCAGCATCGCTACCAAGGACGGGCCTTCCACACCAAGCTCATCGGCCAGTTCGGACTGGATCATACCGTCAGGTCTCATCGCAAGGATGGCCAATGTGCGCCATTTTGCCTGGCTCAAGCCATGGTGCGCGAGTTCTGCATCCATTAATTGGCGCCATAATTGGGTCACGCGCATCATCAAAACAGGCATTCTGTCTTCGGCGCAAATATCAAAATCTGGTGTAGGCATAGTCTTCAGTATATCTCCATAGTCGCTTTTCAATCCTCTTTTATGAGGCCGATTACCCTGAATGATTCCTTTGGAAGTTAAATTATTACCTACCTAAGTTATTTTTGCAGCGATAAAAAAACCGCCTACTCTCAATGAGTGGCGGTTTTGGCAGGCACCTGATGCAGATGATCAAATTCTCTGCACCAATCTAAACCGATTTCTCGGAAGACTGATCAATCAGGAAAAATCACTTCGGCTGTAACTCCTGCCTTTTTGGCGAGCGATTTCAATCGCTTCACCGCCTCCAACTGAATCTGCCTCACTCGCTCACGCGTCACGCCCAAATGATCACCCACTTCTTCTAGGGTATGGGTTTCATACCCACGCAACCCATATCGGCGAACCAGTACCTCTCGCTGTTTGCTCTCAAGCTGAGCCATGAGTTGATCAAGAAATCCATGTACACCAGCGTCCTGCAATAGTTCATCGGGCTGGTTACTTTCCTGATCGGGGATCAGATCGAGCAACGAGAACTCACCGTCCCCTTTCAAGGGGCTATCGAACGAAGACTGCCGCTCATTGTACGCCATGACCTTGAGCACTTCATTCACGGGTCGATCCAGGTGATCGGCGATTTGCTCGGCAGTCACCTCGGCATTCTGGTTCTGCGCGATCTTTCTCGCCGCGCGGTTAAAAGTATGCACTTCTTTGACGACATGCACCGGCAAACGCACCGTTCGGGATTGATTCATCAAACCCCGTTCGATCGTCTGCCGAATCCACCATGTGGCATAGGTGGAAAAACGGAATCCACGCTCCGGGTCGAACTTTTCGACTGCCCGCATTAAACCAATGTTTCCTTCCTCGATCAAATCGAGCAAATCAAGACCCCGGTTCATATAGCGTCGCGCAATCTTGATCACCAGGCGCAAATTGCAGACGATCATTTTTTGCCGGGCAGACTCATCACCGTCCTGAGCTCGCCGTGAATAAATCACTTCTTCTTCCGCTGTCAGCAAACGCTCGGTTTCAACGTCGCGAAGATACAAGCGCACCGGATCGACAGACTCCGAGTCGCTGGCACTGAAGGTGATTGATGCGTCCTCATCCGTTGACTCAGGTGATTCAACATCGTCTTCAAGATCAACATCATCTACTGCCAACAAATCCCCAACGTCCACAGGATCGGGGGCCATCCGTTGACGTGCTGGAATTTGTACGCTGTCGGCACCGACAGACTTTTTACGTTGCGTCACACTACCCATGGATGGCTCCTCGCATATAAGCAAAACCCGAGTAAATTACATGTACAACTTTTGCATAGAAAACGAGCTACATCAAGAGAAATAACTAAAAAAAATTGGCAATCTTGATAACGACCTAATCGAATGCACAAGTTATGCACATTAAACAACCGCCAAGAGATAAAGTTCCCCCCAGGCACAAATAAAACGATCCCTTGAAAAGCAGAATCAACCGGATGCCTGCGCCACCCATCAGAAAGACACAATTTTCACTCAAGAGCGCCCCCTGTTATCTCACGAAAGGTTATCCTCTCAGGCAGCATCATCTGCCACCTGGCAAGAACCAATTTGGCCATTGATATTTTCCTTGGTTGATGGGACTGGTCGAATGAGAATGAAGTCATGACAGAACAAGACCGCGCGGACGTTTCCTCTACCCCTTTTCTGGGACTGGCTCCCTTTTTGCGCGCCAGCATCGAAGGGCAGGATTTACAGGCTTTTGCCAGAGCGGCTCTGGGCAACCTGAACCAATTCCCGCAGGATGCAAACCTCTGGATGAATCTGTCCACCTTGATGTTCAGCCTGGGTCAACGTGAATCGGCCTTTGCCACGCAGAATCAGGGGTTATCGCTACAACGCAGCTTTGAGATTCCCGCACTGACACAACCCAGCAGCTACAGGATTCTGATGCTGATGGTTCCGGGCGATATTGCGGCCAACACGCCACTCGATTGCTTGCTCGAAGGCAGTGACATTGATCTGCTTTGCCATTACTGCGCACTCGACGCACTCCTACCCGACCCGTTGCCGCCCCATGATGCCGTTTTCATCGCGATTGGCGACGCCCCACAGCACCGCCCGCTTCTGACTGCGTTGGTCACCGCATTGAACGACTGGCCCGTGCGCGTGTTGAATCGACCGCAAGCCATCCCGAATACCCAACGGGACACGGCCTGCCAGATACTGCACGACGTCCCCGGCGTACTCATGCCGACGACGTACCGCATATCGCGGGAACAACTGGCCGCCGTCGCGGAAACGTCGCAGCCGCTAACGCACATTGCCGCCGACCTGGACTTCCCGCTGATCGTGCGCCCGTTCGACTCCCACGCCGGGCGTGATCTTGAGCGGATGGCTGATAGCGCGGCGTTACAGGGTTATCTCGATCATGTGCCCTCAACAGAGTTCTTCATCGCACCCTTCATCGATTACAGCGGAGCCGATGGCCTGTTCCGCAAGTTTAGAATCGCACTGGTCGGCGGAAAACCCTTTGCTGTTCACATGGCTGTTTCCGCAAACTGGATGATCCATTACGTCAACGCGGGCATGTATGAAGATGCGGAAAAACGGCTGGAAGAAGCACAGTTCATGCTGCACTTTGACGCATTCATCACCCGACATGGGCAGGCGCTCGGCATGATCGCGGAACGAATGGGGCTGGACTATGTCTTGTTTGACGGTGCCGAAACGCAAGCAGGCGAGCTGCTCATTTTCGAAATCGATCATGTGATGGTGGTGCATGCCATGGACCCGGTTGAGCTGTTTCCTTATAAACAAGAGCCGATCCAGCAAATTCAGAACGCCTTCCGTCAGTTGCTGGCAACAGCTACCACAGAAACGGAATAACACGATGCCTTTGCAGCAAAATATGAATAACAGCCTGAATTTCTCTGGCGGGCCGGGTGCGCTACCAGCAACCGTCCTCGCACAGGTTCAGGAAGCCATTATCTGTGTGCCTGAGGTGGGGCTCTCCATTCTTGGCATCAGTCATCGATCCGAATGGTTCGCTGAAGTGGTGCGAGAACTGGAAAACAATATTCGACGCCTGCTGGGGCTCGATCAGGGTTATCACGTGCTGTTCCTGCAAGGCGGTGCGACCCAACAGTTTTCCATGGTACCCATGACCCTGCTGCACGGAAAAACCGAACCACCGGAATACCTTCATACGGGTTACTGGAGCGGCAAGGTACTGGGCGAAGCCCGCAAGGAAACCAAGCTGCGCGTCTTGTGGAGTGGCGAGGCAGATGGGTTCCACAGGCTCCCTGCCGATGAGGAGCTGGATTTTTCCGCCACCGCACCCTACCTGCATTATGTCTCCAATGAGACGGTCGAAGGCTTGCAGTTTCATCGCGTTTTGGGGCGAGACGATGTGCCGCGTGTCTGCGACATGTCTTCTGATTTTCTGTCCAAACCCTGCGAAGCAGACCGCTTTGGCATCATCTACGCCCATGCGCAGAAAAACATCGGCCCGGCGGGCGTGACCGTCGTTTTGATTCGAGACGAACTGTTGCAGGACATGCCCGATAACCTGCCGGGGTGGCTGGATTATCGCAGCCATATCAAGGCCCACTCCAATTACAACACCCCGCCGGTTTTCGCGATCTACGTCGTTCTGCTTGTCACACGCTGGCTTTTGGACGACATTGGCGGGCTGAACGCCATGAACACACTCAATCAACGCAAAGCCGCCCTGCTTTATGAAGCGCTCGATCAGAGCGACGGTTTCTATCAGGGACGTGCCGCGATGGCGGATCGCTCATTGATGAATGTCGTGTTCAATCTTGCCACGCCGGAACTGGAACAACGCTTCCTCGCTGCCAGTCGAAATGCCGGGTTCTCGGGTTTATCCGGGCACCGGGCCATCGGCGGGATTCGTGCATCAATCTACAACGGATTGGAGCTTCATGCGGTCGAAAAGCTGATAGATTTCATGCTCGAGTTCCAAAAAACGAGATAACATAACGGAGCTGGGCGGATACTCCTCGACCTCGTGCGGGGTAGGGAAATCGTCACAGGCCCATTTCCACAATGGATTAACGGAGAGGGTATTTCACATGCAGAAGAAAAGTCGTCAGCATCGCCTGCACGCTCGGGTTACCGAGTTCCTGCTTCCCCCTATTGATGATGGCCTCGTACTGGGCTTGCACTCACCAATCGGCCATGTCGCCGTCGGCAAAGCCTTAAACCTGCTCTCATCGACTGCCTATGAGCATATTCCCATTGAGGATGATGTGATCAGCGACATCCTGATCCGTAGCGCCATTCTGCGCAAAATCGGAGCGGAGGTCGTCGTTTCCTTTATTCTCAAAGAAATCAAACCCTTGATGGGGTCCGAAGAAATTCTGCATCTGAATCTTGATGTCGAACTCATTATCGAGAGTGATCATTCGTGAGCCTGAACCACGCATTACAGGTTGGAGATAGCCTGTGCGCGCGTGTGTTGTCCGTGCCCTGCTCCAAGCGATTGCTCGATATCCAACCTGACCTGGTTTCAATAACAGGAGCCTATGCCGTATTCAATGAGCAAGGTCAGTACCTGGGGCTGGTTAATTCACGAGAAGTTGCCTTATTCCCCAACCGTATCTTTGCCGATCTGATCACCCGGCGACAGCCTCCACCTTTAAGTGCCGACACCCCGCTTGAAGTCGCGCTCACCATTTTCAACCACGCCAAGGTTGACTTCCTCGCCGTATTGGATGACCAAGGGCAGTATTGCGGAACGATTTCCCGGTTCTCACTATTCAACGCGCTGCTCAATCACGAGCACCAATTACTCTTGGAGAAATCAGCGCTGGTCGATCGATTGATTGCCGAATTGTCTCACCACAAAATCGCGGAGACAGTGTTCAATGCGACATCCGAAGGCATCATGGTTACCGATGAAAACTCGGTCATCCTGAAAGTGAATCCGGCGTTCAGCAACACGACTGGGTACTCAGCCGAAGAGGCCATCGGTCAGACCCCGCACCTGCTATCTTCCGGCAAACAGGACAAGGCGTTTTATCAGGAGATGTGGGGTTCTATTACCACCCGGAACCAGTGGCAGGGGGAAATCTGGAATCGCCGCAAGAGTGGTGAAATTTACCCGGAGTGGCTCACGATCAATCGCATACGAACGCCTGAGGAGAATGGGATCCGCTATGTCGGCGTTTTCTCTGATATCAGCCTTCATAAAGAACTGGAAAACACACTTCAGCGGCTCGCCTATTATGATTCCCTCACCGGCCTGCCCAACCGAACCCTGTTGCGTAACCGCTTGGACTTCCTAATCACCAATCGAAAACATGATGAAAGCAACAGCAAGATAGCGCTTGTATTCATCGACCTGGACAACTTCAAATACATAAATGACGCACTGGGGCACCAAGTAGGCGATGCCGTCCTGATCGAAGTCGGCAAGCGGCTGCGTGATGCAATGTGCGAGAGCGACACCGTAGCCCGTTTCGGGGGCGACGAGTTTGCCGCCTTGATCGCACAATATGAATCAGAGACTTCGTTGGCCCGCTGCGTTCGGAAAATCTTCGACCACCTCAATGGACATATTCTGATCGAGGGGCACGAGGTATTCGTCAGCGTCAGCATCGGTGTAGCCCAGTACCCTCAGGATGCCAGCGATTGTGATGGCCTTCTCCAACTCGCCGACATCGCCATGTACCGGGCCAAAGATTCGGGACGAGAGCAGATCTCTTATTACGCACCGGAGATGAACCGGAAAGTCGTCGATCGATTGAAAATCGAAAATGCCCTGCGCAATGCGTTCGAAAACGACCGTTTTTGGTTGGCGTGGCAGCCCCAGGTCGACCTGAAAACCGAACGATTCATCGGCGTTGAAGTATTAATGAGCTGCTCCGCGCCCGAACTCGATGGCATTGGGCCAGACATCTTTATCCCTATTGCCGAGGAAAACGGATTGATCGCTCGACTGGGCGAGTGGGCACTGAAAAAAGCTGTCGCAGATGCGCTTGAACATCTGCTCCCGGTCGTTGATCAAGGGTTTCGAGTGGCCGTCAATCTCTCGCCCGTCCAGCTGAACAAATCGACCATCGACCTTGTGCTTCCTCTGGCCAGAGCATTGATGGAGAAGAATCTGATTCTGGAAATCGAAATGACCGAATCGGTAGTCATGAAGGATCGGACTCATGCCATCGGTTATTTGCAGACCATGGCAGGGTTCGGGATCGAGTTTTCGATAGATGATTTCGGCACAGGATACTCAAACCTTTCCCGCTTGGCCGACTTACCCATTCATCGACTGAAAATCGACCAATCGTTCATTCAAAAGATGACCGATACCGGCCACCGAATGAACCAGATGATTCAGGCGATTATTGACATGGGCCATGCGCTGGAGATCAAAGTGCTCGCCGAGGGCATTGAAACACTGGAGCAGAAGCAGGCCCTGACAGCCCTGGGCTGTGATGAAGCACAGGGCTACTTCTATGCGAAGCCCATGAAACTGGCGGAGTTCCGCGCACTTTTGGCAAAACAATCCACTTCATCGGATGAAAGCCCCCCCTAACTCAGACCCCAAACTTAAGGCAACAGTGCGTATAATTTCGCCATGAATCCCATCACGCACCGCCCCCTGTCCGCCATTACCGTTGCCGGCATCATTTTTCATGAACAGCGCTTCCTGCTGGTCGAAGAATTAATTGAGGGGGAGATCAAGCTCAATCAACCCGCCGGACATGTCGAACCGGGTGAAAGTCTTGTCGAAGCCGTCAAACGGGAAGTGCTGGAGGAAACTCGATATCACTTCAGCCCTGAAGCCTTACTTGGGATTTATCACAGCAATCCCGCTTGCGGCCCTCGAATCATGCGGGTGGCGATCATCGGCAGTGTCGATCCCGCGCCCGATCCATCCCTGATCTTGGATGCGGGTATCATCTCGACGCAATGGCTCAGCGCCGATGAAATTTCAGCCCGTCGGGCAGACCTTCGCTCACCCTTCGTAACACGCTGCATCGATGATTTCCTGCAAGGCAACCGCTTTGATCTTGACGTACTCCATTCATTTACCGGGCTCGAAAAATGATCTCGACCGAACGTATGCCGCCCCATAAAAAACCAGAGGAAACACGCGTCATCGTCGGCTTGTCCGGCGGGGTGGATTCCTCGGTCGCCGCCCTGCGTCTGCTGGAAGCGGGTTACCAGGTTGAAGGCCTGTTCATGAAGAACTGGGAAGGGGACGATAACGACGAATACTGCGCGGCCAAGGCCGACATGCTCGATGCGCTGTCTGTTGCCGATCGCCTCGGGATCGAGTTTCATTTTGTGAATTTCGCCCAGGATTACTGGGATCGTGTGTTCGCCCACTTCCTCGATGAATATCGCGCCGGTCGAACACCCAACCCCGATATTCTCTGCAACCGCGAAATCAAGTTTCGCGCGTTTCTGGATCACGCCCGAACGCTGGGCGCGGATTACATCGCGACGGGACACTATGCACGCGTCCAGCATGCCTTACCCGACGGGTCGGGCCAGACACGTCTATTGAAAGGACTGGACGCCAACAAGGATCAGAGCTACTTCCTGCATGCACTCAGCAGGGAACAGCTTGCCTCGGCACTTTTCCCCATCGGTGAAATGGAAAAGCCCGAGGTGCGGCGGATTGCCGGACAAGCGGGCTTCAAGACGGCAACCAAAAAGGACTCTACGGGCATCTGCTTCATCGGCGAACGTCGATTCAGCGAGTTCCTGAAGACCTACCTGCCGGCGCAACCGGGCGACATTGTTACCGTGGATGGTCAGGTAGTCGGTCAACATCAGGGCTTGATGTATCACACCATTGGTCAACGGCAGGGTCTGGGTATTGGCGGGCTGCGTGATCAGGGCGATCAACCCTGGTATGTGGCAACGAAAAACCTACATGACAACACACTTATTGTGGCGCAGGGGAAAGATCACCCGGCGCTGTTTGCCCCCGCGTTGCGCGCCGGACAGATTCACTGGATCAATGACCCAATGACGCACGTTGGCCCCTACCCTCTGCGTTTGACCGCCAAGATTCGATACCGTCAACCCGATCAATCCTGCACGGTCACAGCCCTGTCCGAAGATTTGCTGCATGTCACCTTCGATCAGCCCCAACGGGCCATCACGCCGGGGCAATCGATCGTCTTCTATCAGGGCGATGTCTGTCTTGGTGGCGCCGTGATTGAAGAAGCCGTAACCTGAACCACAAACCACCCATTCTTCCGAGCTGAATACTAATGAGTACGATTGAAGACCAGACCATCGCCATTGCCGGTGTCTTACAGTGCTGCCGACTCGTGCGCGAACTTGCCTATGAAGGCCGCATCGAGCATGAGCATCTGGCTGCCGCCAACATACGTTCGCTGTTCAATTTCGACCCCAAGGATACGCTGGACACCTTCGGTGGCAATATCCACGATCTCAACCTCGGCCTGGAAACTTTTTTGAAGCTTCTTTCCGGTGGCGAGCGACAGCCATCGGATACTGAAATCATCCGTTATGCCGTCAATCTGATCGGCGTGACCAAAGCTTTCATGAATGACGCAGACATGATGCGCAAGCTGCACCAACGGCTTGAAGCGCTCAAACCTGCTTTTCTGGAACATGGTGTGGATGATGCGCTGATGACCGATCTTAACCTGTTATATCGGGAAACAATCAGCACACTGCCCGTTCGCATTGTCATCAATGGTGAAAAACGATTCCTTGAAGAACCGCGAATCGCCAGCCATATCCGCAGCCTGCTGCTTGCAGGTGTGCGCGCAACCGTATTGTGGCGCCAGGTCGGCGGCACGCGCTGGGCGCTGTTACTCCGTCGCGGGCAATACCTGAAGGCCGTGCGCAAACTAAGCCTCGGACATGAATAGCAAAAACTCATGGACGAGTTTTTCAACATACTGACAGGCCCACGCGAGGTGGGCCTGTAATAACTCCTGAGCGTGTGGGATGCTCTGTTATCGAGCAGATAACAGTTGCTTTTTGAGCTGGTACTGCCAGATAAACCCTGGTGCGGCCAGTGTGGCGAACATGAACAGGGTCACCACCCAGAATTCCCACGGCTTGTGCTGAATACCGCCAATCTGGTCTTCGAGGTACAGCCCGATCCCGATCCCGATGGCATACAGAACAAACCATTCCACGAGCCGAAACCAAAATGGCTTTCGTTCACCGGCCTTGACGACCGGAATCAGCACGAACAGGCGCTGATTGATAAAGGGCAGGTTTGCCAGCACCAGCAGGGCGACTATATATCCTTGAACCAAGGTCTCGTTAACCATCAAAACACTCCAGGGCCAAACTAATCGCCATTATTGCCATTCATCAAAACGGCAGGGCAAAGCCCATCTATCGAATTTTAAAAACCACCGAACGCGCGGGATGCAAAACCCACCAGTACGCCCGGGAAGATACCCAGCACAAGCACCAGCAGACCGCTCAACGCGAGCACACCACGAACGTTCCAGTCCGGATTGACGGGTGATGGATCGGTCGGTGCGTCGAAGTAGGCAAACTTGACCGCGCGCAGGTAATAGAACGCACCGATAACCGACATGATGACCGCATAAACCGCCAACCACCACAGGCCAATACCTACGACAGCCTGAAGCACCGCAAGTTTCGCCCAGAAGCCCAGCGTGAACGGAATCCCCGCCATGGAGAACATCAACAGCAGAAAGACGAACGCCATAACCGGACTTCGGTCGTTCAAACCGCGCAAGTCATCCAGACTCTCCGCTTCGTAACCCTGCTTGGCCAGCAGGAGAATCATGCCGAAACCGCCCGTGGTCATCACAATGTAGGCCAGGGTGTAGAACAGTGCGGCCGAGTAGCCCACATCCGTACCGGCGAGAATACCCAACATCACAAAGCCGACGTGACTGATGGTGGAATAGGTCAACATCCGCTTGAAGCTGGTTTGAGCAATGGCGACGATGTTACCAATTGCCAATGAGAGCACGACAGCCACGATCAGCACCGGCTGCCAGTCCGCAAAGGCATTGCCCATACCATCGACCAGCAGACGAATGACCATCGCCAGAGCGGCCACCTTGGGTGCCGTCGAGAGATACAGCGTTACGGCGGTAGGCGCACCTTCATACACATCCGGCAGCCACATGTGGAATGGCGCCACACCGAGCTTGAAGATGGAGCCGACCACGATCAGCACCACGGCGGCCTTCAATGCCATCGAACCGGAATCATGGCTCAAGGCGGTGGCGATATCGGTCAACATGAGCTGACCTCCCGTCACGCCGTACAAAAGGGACATACCGTAAAGCAGCAACCCCGAGGCGAGCGCACCGAGAACGAAATACTTCATTGCCGCCTCGGAAGCGCGACCATCATCACGCTTGAATGCCGTCAGGGCATACATGGACAGCGACATCAACTCCAGGCCGAGGTAAATCAGGAGCAGATGATTCGCGGAAATAAGGATCATCATGCCCAGCAAGCCGAACAATGCGAGCATGTAGTACTCGCCCTTATCCATCCCTCGATCACGCAGGTACCCGCGTGACATGATCAACACGGCGGCAAGAGAGATATAGGAGGCCAGTTTCATGATGTCGGACATGGGGTCATTGACCACCATGCCACCAAAGCTCATGCGCACCGTGGGCGACATCTGTATCAGGGTAACGATGAACAGAGCCACGAGGGTGAGCAGTGAAAGCGCATAGCTCACATTTCGTCCATGTCGGGGCATGAACGGATCAATCAGCAAAATCAGGCACGCCATCCCCGCGAGGATAATTTCGGGGAGTACCGGCATCAGATTCAAAGAGGTCAAATTCGGCATGTCGAGGTTCACAGTTTTGAGGTCAGCGCTTGTTGCGCGAGATGTTCAATCGTGGCGTGCATCAAATCGAGCAGCGGATTTGGCCAGATACCGACCAGGATGATCAGGACGACAAGACTACCCAGCATCCAGGCTTCCCGCTTGTTGACGTCCTTGAGTTTGGCCACGCCCTCGTTCTGAACGTCGCCGAAAATCACACGCTTGACCATCCACAGTGTGTACGAGGCACCGATGATAAGCGTGAGCGCGGCCAGCAGGGCAATCCAGAAATTGGCCTTAAACGAGGCGAGGATAACCATGAACTCACCAACGAAGCCGGATGTGCCGGGCAGGCCGACGTTCGCCATGGCAAACACCACGACCATCGCGGCAAACCACGGCATGGTATTGACTACCCCGCCGTAGGTGGAAATTTCCCGTGAGTGCAGACGGTCGTATAGCACGCCGATCGAGAGGAACATGGCGGCTGAAATGAGGCCGTGGGAAATCATCTGCACCATCGCGCCTTCAAGCGCCAGACGGACACCGCTACCACCAATATTCAACGGGTTGGCCGCAATCATGAAGATCACGAACATGCCCAGTGTCACAAAGCCCATATGCGAAATGGACGAATAGGCAACCAGCTTTTTCATGTCGTTCTGCACCAGCGCAACCAGACCGATGTAGACGATCGCGATCAGCGAGAAGGCGATAATCATGCTATCCAGCAATGCGGACGCATCAGGCGTAATCGGCAGCGAGAACCGCAGGAAGCCATAGCCGCCAATCTTCAGCATGATGGCCGCCAGAATCACGGAACCGCCGGTCGGCGCCTCGACGTGCGCGTCGGGCAACCAGGTATGAACCGGCCACATCGGAATCTTGACGGCAAAGGCAATGAAGAATGCAAGGAAAATCAGCACCTGCTCGGTCAGGGTCAGCGGCATTTGCTGCATGTGCAGAATCGAGAAGCTCCCGCCCTTGAAGTACATGTAGATCAGGGCGATCAGCATGAATACCGAACCGAGGAAGGTATAGAGGAAGAACTTGATCGTCGCATACACGCGCCGCGGACCACCCCATATCCCGATGATGACGAACATCGGAATCAGCATCCCTTCGAAGAAGAAATAGAACACGATGGCATCGAGCGCGGCAAAAGAGCCGTTCATCATGCCTTCCATGATCAGGAAGGCCGCCAGATATTGGTGTGCTTTCTCCTGAATCACTTCCCAGGCAGACACGATCACGATCACGGTCGTGAATGTCGTCAGGATCAACAGGGGCAGGGAAATCCCATCCACACCGAGGTGGTAATGGATACCGAATTGCGGGATCCACGCGACACGCTCGACAAATTGCATGGCATAGGTGTGCGTGTCAAAGGCAGGCAACAACGCAAGGCTGAGCAGGAACACGACCACCGAACTGGCCAGGGCGAACCAGCGTGCGAAGCTGGCGCGCCCGGCACCAAACCACATCACAAAGATACCCGCGATAATCGGGAGCCAAACAATCAGGCTGAGCATCGGCCAAGAAGAAGGAAGCATTAAACCAGTATCCATTTAGAAAGAGGTCAACGTAAAAAAACGATCCAAGTCATTAAACCGATCAAGCCCAAAATCATTACAAACGCATAGTGATAGAGATAACCGGTCTGGAGCTTGCGCCACTGCATGGCCGTAGCGCCGATCACGCCCGCCGTACCATTGACCATCAGGCCATCGATGAGCCGGACGTCGCCAATTCGCCAAAGCCCGCGCCCCAGCAACCGTGAACCACCACCGAACACGGCGTTATTGAAATCGTCAAAGCCGTAGGCACCGTCCAGAATCCGCTTCGGCCAGGCAAACACCTTGGCAAACAGCGCGGGCAGTGTGCCGGGCATGAGCAGATACATGACCGCAGAGAGTGCCACACCGGCAATGGCCAGCCAGAACACGGAGCTGCTCAGGCTGTGCTCCATCATGGCCAGTGCGCCATGGTAATGCTCGCGCAGATGCGTCATCGCATCATGCCCCGGCATCACCACAATCGCCTGCTCGAAGAAGTCGGAGAACAACAGCGGATCGATGGCAAAGAACCCAACCAGCAAAGCAGGAATGGACAGCAGAATCAGCGGCACGGTGACCACCTTGGGTGATTCATGCAAATGTGAGCGGGTGTGCGCATCCATCCGTTCCTTGCCGAAGAACACGAGGAAAAACAACCGGAATGTGTAGAACGCCGTAACAAATACGCCCAGCAGCACCGCCCAATAGGCGAAGGTCGCACCAGGCAATTGAGAGGCATGAACCGCCATGATAATGCTGTCTTTGGAGAAGAAGCCCGATGTACCGGGGAAACCGATCAAGGCCAGCGAACCGATCAGGAAGGTCACGAAGGTGACGGGCATATACTTCCACAGGCCACCCATCTTGCGGATGTCCTGCTCATGGTGCATGGCAATGATCACCGAACCGGCAGCCAGGAACAACAAGGCCTTGAAGAACGCATGGGTCATCAGATGGAAAATTGCAGCGGAATAAGCCGAGGCGCCCAGCGCTACAGTCATGTAACCGAGTTGCGACAGGGTCGAGTAGGCAATGACGCGCTTGATATCGTTTTGCACGATACCGAGCAACCCCATGAACAAGGCCGTAATCGCACCGATCACCATAATGAACGACAGTGCCGCATCGGACAGTTCGAACAGCGGCGAGAAACGCGCCACCATGAAAATACCGGCCGTCACCATCGTCGCGGCATGGATCAGCGCAGAAATAGGCGTCGGGCCTTCCATCGAATCGGGCAGCCACACATGCAGTGGCACCTGAGCCGATTTACCCATCGCGCCGATAAACAGCAAAATGGCAATCACGGTCGGCAGCGACCATTCCACACCCGGCCAGTACTCGACTTTCACGCTGGCCAATGCCGGCAGACGCTCAAAGAAAGTGGCGTAATCGAGCGTGTTTGCATACATCAGGACGGCGGCAATACCCAAGAGGAAACCGAAATCACCCACGCGGTTGACGATGAACGCCTTGAGATTGGCAAAAATCGCAGTTTCCTTTTTGTACCAGAAACCGATCAGCAGGTAAGAAACCAGCCCCACTGCTTCCCAGCCGAAGAACAGTTGCAGCAGATTGTTCGCCATCACCAGCATGAGCATCGAGAAGGTGAACAGGGAGATATAACTGAAGAAACGCTGATAACCCGGATCATCCGCCATGTAGCCGATGGTATAGATATGCACCATCAGACTGACGCCGGTGACGACGACCATCATCAGAACCGTAAGGCGGTCGACCATGAAGCCGATATCAAAATGGAACGCATCCGTCGCCGCCCAGGTGTACACCGTGGCGTCATAAGTGGGCAGCCCACCCCAGACATGCATGTAAAAAACGTACAACGAGAGTATGAACGAAATACCGACGCCGATATTGGTTACCCAATGAGCACCGGCACGGCCGATCTGCTTGCCGAACAGGCCGGCGACCAGTGCCCCGACCAAGGGCGACAGAGCGATGGCTAAATAGATTTTTTCCATGGCTTATCCCTTCATCTCTGTCAGGTCTTCGACATTGATGGTCCGCCGATTGCGGAACAGCGTCACCAGGATCGCCAGGCCGATCGCCGCCTCGGCTGCCGCCACGGTCAACACGAAAAACACGAACACTTGACCGTTGATATCGCCCAGGAAGTGGGAGAAGGCAATGAAATTGACATTCACGGCCAGCAGCATCAATTCAATCGCCATCAGCAGGACGAGGATATTTTTCCGGTTCAGGAAGATGCCAGCCACACTGATGGAAAACAGTATTGCTCCGAATACCAGAAACTGGGACAGACTAATCACGGTGCTTTTCTCCCGCTGAGTTTTGACGTGTCGTCGTCAGCTTCGGACTCGACGGGTGTCGAGGAAGCCATCTTCACCACGCGAATCCGATCACCTCGATTGACTTTCACCTGCGCATCGATGTTCTGGTACAGAGCGCCTTCACGCTTGCGATGCGCCAAGGCGATGGCCGATACAATCGAAACCAGCAGAATGAACGCAGCAATTTCAAAGGGATAGACATATTCTGTGTACAGCACCGAGCCCAGTGCCAGGGTGTTGGAGGTGCCGACTGCCGCCGGAGTCGGTGCGGGATAATTCGCCAGACCAAAGGCATGGGAACCGACGATCAAGCCCAACTCGACCACCATCACCAGCGCAACAAAGACACCCACCGGCAAGTTACGCACGAACCCCTCGCGCAACGGTGCCAGATTGATATCCAGCATCATCACCACGAACAGGAACAACACCATCACCGCGCCGACGTAGACCAGCAACAGCACGATGCCGAGAAATTCCGCTTCCATCAGAATCCAGGTCAGCGCCGTGGTAAAGAAGGTCAGCACCAGGAACAGAGCCGCATGGACAGGGTTTTTAACCGTGACCACCCGGATGGCCGAAATCACGGCCGACGAGGCAAACACATAAAAAAGAAACTGATACAGAGTCATTCAATTCTTCCTGATTAATACCGGCTCTAATGCCGACTGTTTGAGACGAGTCATTGCGCGTCTCAACGGTACGGGGCGTCGGCCAATCGATCGGCGGCAATCTGGGACTCCAGTCGATCGCCAATCTCCAGCAGTTTTTCTTTGGTCATGATCTGCTCGCCGCGCTCTTCGAAGTGATATTCAAACACACGGGTTTCAACAATCGAATCAACGGGGCAAGCCTCCTCGCAGAAGCCGCAGTAAATGCATTTGAACAAATCGATATCGTAGCGCGTGGTTCGCCGGGTGCCGTCCTCGCGCTCTTCCGACTCGATGGTGATCGCCAGTGCCGGGCAGACCGCCTCACATAGCTTGCAGGCAATGCAACGTTCTTCGCCGTTGGCATAGCGGCGCAGGGCGTGCAACCCACGGAAACGGGGCGACATCGGTGTTTTTTCTTCCGGATACTGCACAGTGAACTTGCGGCCGAAGAAGTACTTGCCGGTCACCGACAGACCCAGGAACAACTCCCACAAAAACCAGGTTTTAACAAATTGTTTGAATGCGTTCATCGCCCATTACCTCTGGGTGTTTTCTCGGGCCAAATCAAACTTGGTTAACCCGAGATCAGGAAATCCCAAGCTCAAGAAAACCATGGCCCGACCTTGAAATACACCAACACACCCTCAACGAAAATCCAGACGATGGTCACAGGGATAAACACTTTCCACCCCAGACGCATGATCTGGTCATAACGGTATCGAGGGAACGTGGCCCGGAACCACAGGAACAGGAACAGCAGGATCGCAATCTTGATAAAGAACCAGAAGATCCCGGGAATAAAATCGAAAATCGATTCCAGCGCGGTTCCCTGGAAGGGGGAAAGCCAGCCGCCGAGAAACAACAGCGCAGTCAATGCCGAAATCAGGATCATGCTGGCGTATTCGGCCAACATGAACAGCGCAAACGTGATGCCGGAGTATTCAACGTGGAAACCGGCGACGAGTTCTGACTCGCCTTCTGTGATATCAAACGGTGCGCGGTTGGTCTCGGCTACGCCGGAGATGAAATAAACCACGAACATAGGCAGCAGTGGCAACCAGTACCATGTCAGGATATTGCCGGATTGATGCTCGACGATCTCGGTCAGATTCAGACTCCGGGCCGCCATGAGCACGCCGACCAAGGCGAAGCCCATCGCCAATTCATACGCCACTTTATGTGCCGCAGAACGCATGCCACCGAGCAGCGCATACTTCGAGTTGGAAGCCCATCCGGCCAGGATCACGCCATACACACCGGCCGCACCGATGGCCAGCACATAGAGCAAGCCCGCGTTGATATTGGCCAGAACCCAGCCCTTGTCGAACGGAATAACCGCCCATGCGACAAATGACGCCACCAGAATCAACACCGGCGCAAGATAGAAAATGAACTTATTGGCGACGTTGGGTGTGATGATTTCCTTGAACAGCAGTTTGAACACGTCGGCAAACGGCTGGAATAAGCCCTTGGGGCCCACGCGGTTCGGGCCGATGCGCACCTGCATGTAGCCGATGACCTTCCTTTCGAAATACGTCAGATAAGCCACGGCGATGACCAACGGCAGCAGAATGACCAGCACCCAGAGGGTGTTGACCACCAGATATTGCCAGGCCGGTGACATCCAGCCGATGACCGGATGCAGCAATTGATTCAGCACGCCACTACCTCCCGTGACACTTCAACCAAACCGCCGATGGCTGGCAGCACGGCACTCACTTCGCTGACATAAATCAGCAATGCGCCCTGCGGCACGGAATCATCGAACTTAACCGTCATCTCGGTTGAGCAGCCGGACTGGGTGATGGTCACGACACCGCCCTCATCCCAATTTTGTTCTGCCGCATCGGCAGGATTGACGAGGCAATGTCGTTGTTTTTTCGCCAAATCAGTCATCTGCAAAGGCGCGGCGCGGCGGATCACGCCGTCGATGGCATACATGGCCACCGGCGCAATGCGCACCCAGCCTTCTGCCGATGAAGCCGCCACCGGTCGAACCGCGCCGAGCACGTCACTTTCATTGCTCAGGCTGACCTCGGCGCACTGGGATTGTACTTCCGCACGCACCTCGGCGGCATCCATGAAATCGAAGCCAGCCAGATCCAGCAGATTGCCGAGTACCCGCAGAACTTTCCAACCCGGACGGGACTGGGCCCAAGAACGGACGATGCCCCGTTGCGGCTGCCAACGACCTTCGCCATTGACCCACGTGCCCGCAGATTCAACAGCCGTACCAATCGGCAGCAAAATATCGGCAAACTCAAGTTGGCTTGAACTGACATGAGAAACCAGACTGACCACGCACTCGGCCTCACGCAAACGAACCACCGCTTCGGTACCAGCCTGGGTATCGAGATCCGGCTCGACACCCAGGAGCAGCATCGCAGGTGTCGGTGACTGGAGTAGTATTTGGGCATTTGCTCCAGTCCCGACCGCAGCCTGGCCACCAGCCAGACGATGCGGCACGGCACCGGCCAACCAGGCACCCGGCTGATTACCGCCTTGCGGCAGGATGCCCAGAGAGACATCAAGGGCCTTGGATAGACGACCGGCCAGATAGCGAATCGCGCCGTACTGCGGATCGTTCTGCGCCAGATGCCCCAGAAAAATCGCGGCATTCGCGCCCTGTTCGAGATCAGCAAGAATTTGAGTGCACAGTTCCGTATCGACCGGCGCGGACTCAACCAGTCCTTCAGGCAAAGTCACGCCTGCCGTTCGGCTCAAGGCAATCAGGACATCCAACAAACCGCCGTCTGGTGAACAGCCCCATTGCGCAGCACGGAAGGTCAGAGATTCTTTAACCGGGTGAACCACATGAATCCGCGCTCGCTTGGTCAGCGCCGCCATGCGCAGACGATGACCGAACAGCGGGATGTCCTCACGGATCGAACCACCAATCACCAGCACCGATGTGAGCTGGCTGAACTGGGCGATGTCCATGCCGAACCACGGCATGACCGGATCGCCGGCATCGGCCGAGAAATCAGTCTGGCGCAGGCGATGATCGACGTTGTTCGAGCCCATGCCACGAATGATTTTCTGGAACAGGTACAGTTCTTCCAGGCTCGCGTTGGGAGAGATCAGCCCACCCAAGGCTTGAGCACCCTGCTGCTGCACGATGCCCTGAATTTTTTCAGCCACCAGAGCGAGTGCGGTATCCCAATCGGTTGCATGCCATTGCCCATCTCGCTTGACCATAGGCTGCGCCAGACGATCTTCGGTGAACAAGCCGGTGTAGGCATAACGGTCACGATCCGACAACCAGGTTTCGTTGATCAGATCATTGTCACGCGGCACCGTACGCATGACCTTCCCATCACGGGTGTGCAGGTACAGATTCGAGCCGAAGGCATCATGGGTTGAGATGTGCGGCTGCTGCACCAACTCCCACGGGCGGGCTGTATAACGCGACGGCTTGGCCGTGAGCGCGCCCACCGGACACAGATCGATCACGTTGCCGGACAACTCGGACGTCACGCTTTTGGCAATGTAAGTACCGATTTCCATGTGGTCGGAACGACCGACCACACCCAGTTCCTTCAGACCTGCAATTTCTTCGCCGAAACGGACGCAACGCGTGCAGTGGATGCAGCGCGTCATGTCGGTGGCGATCAGTGGGCCGATATTCTTGTCCTTGACCACACGCTTGACTTCGGAATACTGCCCGACGCCTTCACCATAGCCCATGGCCAAATCCTGCAACTCGCACTCACCGCCCTGATCGCAAATCGGACAATCGAGCGGGTGGTTGATCAGCAAAAACTCCATGGTCGCGCGCTGGGCGGCCAGCGCTTTGGGGCTGCGGGTCAGCACGCGCATGCCTTCGGAAATGGGTGTTGAGCAGGCAGGCAGCGGCTTGGGCGCACGCGCCACTTCAACCAGGCACATCCGGCAGTTGGCCGCGATTGAAAGTTTGCGGTGATAGCAAAACCGGGGGATATTGATGCCAGCCTGATCGGTCACTTCGATCAGCATATCGCCCTTGCGCCCTTTCAAGGGAATGCCATCAACTTCGATGGTGATCAAATCGTCGTGAATACTCAAAGACTTAACCCTGTATCTGTTAGACCGTCGCCAAACCGTCAGCAATCATGCTGTGGCCATGCTCGATGTAATATTCAAATTCGTGACGGAAATGCTTGAGGAAGCTGCGCACGGGTACGGCGGCCGCATCACCCAGCGCGCAGATGGTCCGTCCTTCGATCTTGCTGGCCACGTCATCCAGTCGGTTCAAATCGGCCATAGCCCCCTTGCCTTCAACAATGCGGGTGAGCATCCGGTAAAGCCAACCGGTACCCTCACGGCAGGGTGTGCATTGACCGCAGGACTCCGAATAGTAAAAACGCGAGATACGGCGCAAGGCTTCGACCATGCACGCCGAATCGTCTATCACGATCAGGCCGCCCGAACCGAGAAACGTGCCTGATTTGGCGATGGCGTCATAATCCATGGTGGTCTGCATCATCACGGAACCCGGCACCACGGGCGTGGAGGTGCCGCCCGGGATCACCGCCTTGAGCTTGCGGCCTTCGCGTACGCCACCGGCCATAGCCAGCAGTTCACCGAATGGCAGACCCATCGGAACCTCGAACACTCCGGGCTTGTTCACATGACCGGAAACGGAGAAGAGCTTCAACCCCCCGCTGTTCGGCACGCCCAGATCAGCAAACCACTTGCCGCCGTTACGCATGATGGCGGGAACCGACGACAATGTTTCGGTGTTGTTCACCGTGGTCGGGCGACCATACAAACCAAAGTTGGCCGGGAACGGTGGCTTGAATCGAGGTTGGCCTTTCTTGCCTTCCAGAGATTCGAGCAAGGCAGTCTCTTCGCCGCAGATGTAGGCACCGGCGCCCAACGAACCGTACAGATCGAAATCAATGCCGGAGCCTTGCAAGTTCTTGCCCATCAAGCCCAACTCGTAGGCTTCCTTGACCGCGGTTTCAAAACGACGGAACACGAGATCGGTGAACTCGCCGCGCATGTAGTTGTAACCCACCGTGGCGCCAATGGTGTAACCCGCGATCGCCATCCCCTCTACCAGAGCATGGGGATTGTTGAGCAGAATCTGACGATCCTTGGCGGTACCCGGCTCGGATTCGTCCGAATTGCATACGATGTATTTCTGCCCCGGCGCATTGCGCGGCATGAACGACCATTTGAGACCGGTCGGGAAACCCGCACCGCCTCGACCACGCAGGTTTGAGGTTTTCAGCTCTTCGATAATCAGTGCCGGATCGGTTTTTTCGGCCAGGATTTTCCGCCAAGCCGAATACCCGCCAATCTTGAGATAGCTCTCAAGCGTCCAAGGCTCATCAAACTGCATCGTCGCAAAACAGACTTGTTCCGTCATCGCGTCACTCCAGTTTATCGAGAATGGCGTCCACCTTCTCGGGTGTCAGCCGTTCGTAATAGACATGATCGACCTGCATCATCGGGCCACCGTCGCAGGCCGCGAGGCATTCTTCTTCCACCTTGAGGTAGATTCGGCCATCAGGAGTCGATTCACCGAGTTTGATACCCAGTTTCTTCTCACAATGCGCCACAATCTCGTCTGAGCCCATCAAGGCGCATGAGATATTGGTGCAGATGGATACGTGATGCCGGCCACAGGGTTTTGTTTCCAGCATGGAATAGAAGGTCGCCACTTCATAAACGGAAATAGGTGGCAGTTCGAGGTACTCGGCAACCGCATCCATCAGGTCCGTCGTCAGATAGCCTTCATTCTGGTGCTGTGTTTCGCGAAGCGCGGCCAGCACGGCAGATTGCTTCTGCTCGGGCGGATATTTACTAAGCCAATGATCAATTTCATGGCGTGTGTGATCGCTCAGCAAATGAATCTTACTGTCTTTCATTAACGGTCCACCTCACCAAAAACAATATCTTGCGTACCGATAATTGCCACGACATCGGCCAGCATGTGCCCGCGCGACATCTCATCGAGAGCAGATAGATGCGCAAAGCCCGGCGCGCGGATTTTCAAGCGGTACGGCTTGTTGGCTCCATCGGAAACGAGGTAAATCCCGAACTCACCCTTCGGATGCTCAACCGCGGCATAGGTCTCGCCTTCGGGTAGGCAATAACCCTCGGTGAACAATTTGAAATGGTGAATCAGCGATTCCATGTCCGCCTTGACTTCTTCCCGTCGTGGCGGCGCGATCTTGCGGTTATCCACCATGACCGGACCTGGGTTCTTGCGTAGCCAGTCAATACATTGCTTGATGATACGGTTGGATTGCCGCATTTCCTCGACCCGAACGAGGTACCGATCGTAGCAATCACCAGTCACGCCCACAGGAATGTCGAAATCCAGCTTGTCGTATACGGCATAGGGCTGCTTCTTGCGCAGATCCCACTCGACACCGGAACCACGCAGCATCGGGCCGGTAAAGCCGAGCGCAATCGCGCGCTCCGGCGAAACGATGCCGATATCCACCGTACGCTGTTTCCAGATTCGATTATCGGTGAGCAGCGTCTCGTACTCGTCCACATAACCCGGGAATCGCTGGGTGAAGTCTTCGAGGAAATCCAGCAGGGAACCCTGGCGGGACTCGTTCATGCGCCGGACATCGCGCTCGCTATGCCACTGTGATTTCTCATACTGCGGCATTGTGTCTGGCAAATCCCGCGCGACGCCGCCCGGCCGATAATAAGTAGCGTGCAAGCGCGCACCGGAGACCGCTTCGTAGCAATCCATCAGATCCTCCCGTTCGCGGAAGGCATAGAGGAAAACGGTCATCGCACCGATGTCCAGCGCATGCGCACCGAGCCAGAGCAAGTGGTTCAAAATACGGGTGATCTCGTCAAACATGACGCGTATGTACTGCGCCCGTTCGGGAATCTCGAGATTGACCAACTGTTCGATGGCACGAACATACGCATGCTCGTTGCACATCATGGAAACGTAATCCAGTCGATCCATATAACCGATAGACTGGTTATAGGGTTTGCTTTCTGCCAGTTTTTCGGTGCCACGATGAAGCAGACCGATATGCGGATCGGCGCGAACGATGGTCTCGCCATCCATCTCCAGTACCAGGCGCAATACGCCGTGGGCGGATGGATGCTGTGGGCCGAAATTCAGCGTGTAATTGGCAATTTCCGGCATGATCAGCGTCCTCCCCGCGCGGGCTCTTCGGGCACGACGTATCGGCTATCGTGGCGGTGCACCTTGGGCACCAGCACACGCGGCTCAATGGAAACGGGCTCGTAAACCACCCGGTTCTTATTTGGGTCGAACCGAACTTCGACGTTACCGATCAATGGGAAATCCTTGCGCATCGGATGACCAACGAACCCATAATCCGTGAGGATTCGGCGCATGTCGGGATGGTCATCGAACAGAATACCGAAGAGATCGAATGCTTCGCGTTCGAACCAGTTAACGACAGGCCATATAGCCACGACCGAAGGAACGGTCGGCAGTTCTGCATCGACACAGGGAATCCGGACGCGGACACGCCAGTTGTGCTTGTATGAAAGCAAATGGGCCACAACGGCGAAGCGGGGACGATCCTGATTGCCAGACGGCATCTCATCCCCAAACTTCAGGCGGGCATTACTGGCCGGTTCGACGCCGCGACTGTAACCCGCATAGGACACACTTTCCTCACCAGCCCATTCTTGCTGCCCATATTCCAGATAGTCGATTCCACAAAGATCGACGCATTGATCAAAATGGGTTTCAGGCGCGGTAGCCAAACGCTTTGCCGCTTCTTGCCAGTGCGCTGCCGCCACCTCAATGGTGATTTCATCCAACGCAACGGTCAGATTGATCAACAGATCGCCAAGCACAGATTCCAGGGCTGGTTTCAGGGCCGGATTAAGCCTTTGCTGCACAGTCATAATGATCTACTTTGCCTATTGTTTTGCGCCAACACAATCAGCTCCGTGCGATTGTATTGGTACGGCGAATCTTGTTCTGAAGCTGAATGATTCCGTACAGCAAGGCCTCGGCCGTTGGCGGACAGCCCGGAACGTAAATATCGACCGGCACGATCCGGTCGCAACCACGCACAACAGCGTAGGAATAGTGATAGTAACCGCCACCATTGGCACAGGAACCCATGGAGATAACCCAACGGGGCTCAGCCATCTGATCATAGACCTTGCGCAATGCAGGAGCCATTTTATTGACCAGCGTACCCGCCACGATCATGACATCCGACTGACGCGGGCTGGGACGGAAAACGACACCGAACCGGTCCAGATCATAACGCGCAGCACCCGCATGCATCATTTCGACTGCACAGCAGGCCAAACCGAACGTCATGGGCCAGAGCGAGCCGGTGCGCGCCCAGTTAATCAGCTTATCGGCAGAAGTGGTGACGAAGCCTTTTTCGAGAACGCCTTCTATTCCCATTCCAGCGCCCCCTTCTTCCACTCATACACAAAGCCGACGACCAGAACACCCAAGAAGATGGCCATGGCAATCAACCCGAAATGCCCGATCTGGTCCAGAGCCACAGCCCACGGGAACAAAAAGGCAATTTCGAGGTCAAAGATAATAAATAGTATGGCGACGAGATAGTAACGCACATCGAATTTCATGCGTGCGTCTTCGAAAGCGGCAAAACCACATTCGTAGGGAGCGTTCTTGGCCGAATCCGGGCGGAATGGAGCGAGAAGCTTGCCGCCAAACAACAACCCCAAAGAAAACAGCACGGCAACGCCGAAGAAAATCAGGATGGGAAGATAACCTTCTAGCACGGGGCACCCTCTCGGTCAGCGCGAACCAACGTCCGCTTGATTTTTCGCGCGCGAACTAAAACCCAGCACACAAGCGATTCCTGCGGACTGGCCTAATCTTATTATTATTTTACTTACACAAAATTGGTGCGGACGGTGGGACTCGAACCCACACAGCTTTCGCCACTACCCCCTCAAGATAGCGTGTCTACCAATTCCACCACGTCCGCGAAATCTGCGCCTGCCTTCACCAGCGATCACACTGGCGCAACAGGCTTTCTAATCAGTACAAGCCAAGTCTTATATCAGGTCATTTACTTGGCACATCGGCCGGTTGGGTTGACCCATTCGCCGCCGGTGCGACCTGCTCACTGCCCACTGATGTGGATGGCACATCTGAAGGTTTACCTTGACTCGCTGGTGCAGGGGTCACTGACTCAGAAGGTGAAGGTACTGAATTCTGTGGATTTGGCGCTGTGCCCATCCCATCATTCTTATTGGAGTCCGTCTTTGAAACGGGCACAGAATTTACCACGCTGGAAGGACTATGTGAAGTATTAATGACGTAAGCGAGCAGCAAACTGGTCGCAAAAAAAGCAACCACGAGCCAGCCCGTCATTTTTTGCAGAAAGGTCGCCGCACCACGCGCACCAAATACGGTGCCAGACGAACCCGAGCCGAAGGCGGCCCCCGCATCGGCGCCCTTGCCATGCTGAATCAGCACCAGACCAATCAAGGTCAAACCAATTAGCACATGTCCAATCAAAATCAATGTTTGCATCACACGGTTCCAAGCGAGTCGGCCGCAGCACGACAAATAATCAGAAAATCTTCTGCCTTCAGAGATGCGCCGCCAATCAAGCCGCCATCAATATCAGGCTGGGAGAACAGTTCGGCCGCGTTATCCGGCTTGACCGACCCACCGTATTGAATGCGCAGGGTACGCGCGACCGGTTCGTTCAGCCCGGCAATCAGACCACGAATCGTAGCGTGCATTGCCTGCGCCTGCTCGGGCGAAGCGGTCAAACCGGTCCCGATGGCCCAGACAGGCTCATACGCGATGACGATCCGATCAAACGCTGCGACACCGACCTCGTCGATGACCGCCTGAACCTGAGCACACACGACTTCGTTCATGTGCCCAGCCTGGCGCTCTTCCAAAGTCTCACCCACGCACAGAACGGGCATGAGGCCGGCTGCCAGGGCGCGCCCGACCTTACGGGCAATCACCTCGTCGCGCTCACCAAAAAGGGCGCGACGCTCGGAGTGGCCGATCAGCACATACTGACAGCCGACATCGCGCAGCATAGCAGCCGAAACCTCTGCCGTGTAGGCACCTTCGACATACTCAGAGCAATCCTGAGCACCCACTTTCAAATCCGTATGCGCCACTTGACGCACCGTTTGTGGAATAAGAACGAATGAGGGGCAAACCCCTACATCGATCGCATCCAATCCCGTCACCCCGGCAAGAATGCCAGCCACAAGCGCCTCAGACGAGGCCGTTGAGCCGTTAAGCTTCCAGTTTCCGAGTACGATTGGCTTACGCATGCCGTCCTATTTCCCCTTGGTTCTGCTTTTTCTGGAACGCACCAGCGCCCCGATCTGTTATCAAAAAGGCCGATAAGGTTACTTGTACGAGCGAGTTAAATCAATCATTCATACACGCTTCATGCCATCAGACCACCGGGGACAAGGCGATCTCCTTTACTTCCTGCGCCAGCTTTTTCGCCTGTTTCTCAACCAAATCAGCTCGCTTGCCTTCAACCATGACACGAATCAGCGGTTCAGTACCCGATGCACGAAGCAGAACACGCCCATCATCCCCCAGAACTTTTTCGACGGCCTGCACCGCGGAGAGGATGCGCGGCTGGCTCAAATCACACTTCTGTTCCGTACGAACATTGATCAAGGTCTGAGGGAAAATCGCCATGTTTTCCGTAAGCGCACGCAAACTTTGCCCCCTGGCCTTCATGGCAGATAAAACCTGTAGTGCCGCCACAATACCATCACCCGTGGTATGCCGATCCAGACACAAAATATGCCCGGAAGACTCGCCACCCAACAGCCAGTCATTCCGCTTCAGGGTTTCGTGGACATACCGATCCCCGACGTTGGCCCGAACAAACGGCAACCCGAGTTCCTTGATTGCCAGTTCGAGACCGAGATTACTCATCAGCGTTCCGACCACCCCGCCGCTATAACCTGAGCGACGAACGCGGTCCGCCGCGATGATGTAGAGCAACTGATCGCCGTCCAGCACCTGCCCCTCGGCATCGACGAGCAACACGCGGTCACCATCACCATCCAGCGCCACGCCCAGATCCGCCCGGAACTCGGACACGGCTCGTTGGAGCGCAGCAGGATCGGTCGAGCCCACGCCCGCATTGATATTCAACCCATCGGGTTCAGAACCGATGCTAATCACTTCGGCACCCAGCTCTGTGAATACGCGCGGTGCAACCTGGTACCCCGCTCCGTTGGCGCAATCGACTACGATCCGCAGATTGGACAAGGACAGCCCCGTCTCAATCGAGCTCTTGCAGAACTCGATATACCGGCCCGGCGCATCGTCGATACGCTGAGCCTTGCCCAGCATATCCGAACGGGCCACGGTCATGGGTTCATCCAGCATGCGCTCGATTTCGGCCTCGATCACATCCGGCAGTTTTTCCCCTTGGGAGGAGAAGAATTTAACGCCGTTATCCTGGAAAGGATTGTGAGAAGCGCTGATCACCACGCCGGCCGATCCACGCAACGTGCGCGTCAGGTAGGCGATGGCCGGTGTGGGCATCGGCCCCAGCAAGCGCACATCCACACCCGCAGCAGAAAAACCCGCCTCCAGAGCCGACTCGAACATGTATCCGGAAATACGCGTATCTTTTCCAATCAACACCCGACGGCGCCCTTCCTGACCCAGCACCATGCCGGCTGCCCAGCCAAGTTTCAGCACGAACTCCGGCGTCATCGGCCATTGTCCCACCGCACCGCGTACGCCATCGGTCCCAAATACCTTCATATCCATTCACCTTATCCTGCTACAGCCGCCCGCATCCTAACCGATAACACGCCCGCTGCCACTCAATAGCACTCAGCCAAAGAAATCGCCCAAACAAAAAAACCGCCTCAACAAAAGGCGGTTCATATAAACAACACCACCCCGAGGAGGTGGCGACCAACACAATTACTCGGTCTGAGCCATGTTGTTGTCGGCGCCTTTCACATTCATTTGCGAAATGTAAGCGGCCAAGTCACGGATCTCTTCAGGTGTCAGGTATTTCGCCTGTGCGTTCATGACGTAAGAGTACGGGCCAAGCTGCTTGCCAGACTTGTACATTTCCAACATGGAAGTGGTTGCCGAAACCGGCAGGCCAGAAAGCTTGGGCGCGTTCAGGAGTTTTCCACCCTCACCCTCTGCACCGTGACACACGGCACAGCTTGAGAACAGCGCATGACCAAAGCCGATGTTGGCATCTGCCTTGATCATGTTCGCCGCAGGCGCGGCAGCAGCCGGTGCCGCAGCAGCAGGCGCAGCGGCAGCTTCAGCGCCCCCACCGAGGGTGGCGATATAGGCGGCGAGGTCGGCGATATCGGCTTCAGACAGGTTGGCAGCCTGAGGTGCCATGGTGCCATAGCGCGCGCCGCCCAGGTTATGAGCCTTCAGAGTTGCCATATCGCCTTTTTTGAAGGCTGTAAGAATGGTTTCGGCATCCGCCGCGTTCAACTTCGTCAACGCCGGGAAAGCCCCCCCGTTACCTTTTCCATCCGCGCCGTGGCAGGCCGCACACGTTGCAAATTTTGTTTTACCCGCAGCAGCATCACCTGCGGCCATTGAAACCACGGGCTGAATCATCAAACCGCCCAACATGACAGCCAATAGCGAACGACGCATCATTTTCATAGTTACTCTCTCGTTTTTATCATGACAATTTGAACGCAATGCACTCTAACAGGCACACATCGATCAAATACCCCCGACTGCGTAAAATATCAGAGAACACTAATAGGGAACAACCGGATGCGTCTTATGCACCAATAAATAAATATATGCTAACAACACTGAAATCAAAATTGATGCAGACAGGTCGCCTGATACAGCCGAAGCCCGTCTCTCGTGGCTGCTACATCGTGGACCCGAACAATGTCCGCCCCGCGCTCCATCGCCATCACAGCAAGCACGACGCTTCCGACCACCCTATCGGAAACAGCCCGTCCCGTCACCTCACCGATCATTCTCTTTCGCGAGAGCCCGACAAGGATAGGCATGCTCCTGGACCGGAATTCGTTTAACCGAGCAAGAAGTTCGAAATTCTGCTCGGTAGTTTTTGCAAAACCGAAGCCGGGGTCGAGCATCAGATGGGATCGGGGGATACCCGCCTCTATTGCCACATTTACCCGCTCGTCCAATTCCGCCAACACGTCAGACACCAGGTTTTCGTACTGACACAGGCTGTTCATCGTCGAGGGTTCGCCCCGCATGTGCATCAAACACACCATGACACCCGAAGCCTGCACAGCTTGCCTGGCCGCTTCCAACGCCCCCGGACGGACCAAAGCCCGCACGTCATTGATAATGGATGCACCCGCTTGTGTCGCAGCGAGCATCACCTGTGGCTGACTGGTATCGATGGAAACAGGCAGATCGAAACGAGCCCTGATCGCCTCGATCACCGGCACGACACGATCAAGCTCTTGCTCGACGCCAACCACTTCGGCACCGGGGCGTGTCGACTCGCCCCCCACATCGATGATATCGGCACCCTCCGACTGTAGGGTCGCTACAGCGTCAATCACCTTGTCGATATCGATTTTCTCGTGCCGAAAAAAAACACCCCCGTCCGAAAAGGAGTCAGGAGTGATATTCAAAATCGCCATGATGCGTGGCGACTTCGAATGAAGCCGCGACATGAACGAATCCTGCATGGGCAAATCAGTGCTGGTTTGCCGGGCCACCAACAGCATCCGCCGGGGGTGCAGGTTTATCCGCCGGGGGAGTGGGTTCTTCAGGCTTGGCCTCAGACACAGTTTCTCCGCTTGCCGGTGGCGTCTTGCTGCCCGTATCAGAGCCAGTACCCCAACCGGCAGGTTCACGAACCGGTCGGCGGGCCATCAAGTCATCAATCTGGGCCACATCGATTGTTTCGTACTTCATCAGGGCATCGGCCATGGCGTGCAGAATGTCGATGTTATCGGTCAACAACTGATGGCAACGCTGGTAATTGCGGTCGATGATAAGGCGTACCTCTTCGTCGATCACACTGGCGGTATTGTCAGAAATGGTACTGCCCGGTACGGCCCGGCCAAACATGGGATCGCCGTCTTCCTCTGAATAGGCGAGTGTACCGAGTTTGTCCGACATACCCCACTTGGTAACCATGTTGCGGGCAATTTCGGTCGCACGCTCGATGTCATTGGAAGCACCGGTCGTTACGGCTTCCGAGCCGAAAATCAGCTCCTCGGCAATACGCCCACCAAACAGGCTGGAAATATTGGATTCGAGCTTGCGTTTGGAGTAGCTGTAACGGTCTTCATCCGGCAGGAACATAGTGACGCCCAAGGCACGCCCGCGCGGGATGATCGACACCTTGTAGACCGGATCATGCTCTGGCACCAAACGGCCGACAATCGCATGGCCTGCTTCGTGATAGGCGGTGAGTTTCTTCTCGGCCTCGCTCATCACCATCGATTTGCGCTCGGCACCCATGATGATCTTGTCCTTGGCGCGTTCCAGATCCGCCATGGTCACTTCTGATTTGTTCGCACGGGCGGCGTACAAGGCCGCCTCGTTTATCAGGTTGGCGAGATCGGCACCGGAGAAGCCCGGCGTACCCCGTGCAATCAGGTTGGGCACGACATCGGCAGCGGCCGGCACCTTACGCAGATGAACCTTGAGAATCTGTTCACGACCCCGCACATCGGGCAGGCCAACCACGACCTGACGGTCGAAACGGCCCGGACGGAGCAAAGCCTTGTCGAGCACGTCGGGGCGGTTCGTCGCCGCAATGATGATCACGCCTTCATTGCCTTCGAAACCATCCATTTCGACCAGCAACTGGTTCAAGGTCTGCTCACGCTCATCGTGTCCGCCACCCATACCGGAGCCACGATGACGCCCCACCGCATCGATCTCGTCGATGAAGATGATGCAGGGAGCCTGTTTCTTGGCCTGTTCGAACATGTCACGAACGCGCGACGCACCGACACCGACGAACATTTCAACAAAATCGGAGCCGGAGATCGTGAAGAACGGCACTTTGGCCTCACCCGCAACCGCGCGAGCAAGCAGGGTTTTACCCGTACCCGGCGGGCCGACCATCAGCACGCCACGCGGCACCCGGCCACCCAAACGCTGGAACTTGCCCGGATCGCGCAGAAAATCGACCAATTCCACCACATCCTGTTTGGCTTCATCGGCACCGGCGACGTCGTTGAAGGTGACCTTGACCTGATCCTCGCCCAGCAGACGTGCCTTCGACTTACCAAAACTCATGGCACCCCGGCCACCGCCGCCCTGCATCTGGCGCATGAAGAAGATCCAGATGCCGATCAGCAGCAGGAACGGGAACCACTGAATGAAAATCGTCATCAGCAGGGACGGACGTTCTGGCGGCACGGCATCGATTTTGACGTTGTTGCTCAACAGGTCACCAATCATCGCTCGATTATCGGTTTCCGGACTGTAAGTCTGGAACGTGGCGCCCGAGCTTGTTTTGCCGGTAATGGTCTTGCCTTCAATGATCACCGAATCGATGCTTCCACCCTTCACATCGCTCAAAAACTGCGAGTAGCTCATCGGTTGAGTCGCCGTCGAGCGGGAGCTGAAGCTGTTGAACACGGTCATCAGGACAACCGCAATCACCACCCAGACGAGAATATTTTTCGTTAAATCGTTCAACACGCCACCTCTGCATCACATTGACGGGAAGCCATACCCCGGCAAATAAAATTTATAGCCTCAAGGAACCTCTGATTAAATCCTTCGTGGCCGAGACGGGCTTTTGAGGAATGAGCCGCAAGGCGCGGTGCGAAACGGGCTTGCGCCAGCTTCGCGTTAATGGTTATTCCATTCGTGAGTGCGGCAACACAGCGGATC
>JACDJB010000550.1_pt1 | contig 38236 bp, 40 predicted proteins | sample 7454121 | NCBI WGS metagenome assembly JACDJB01 (sample SAMN14253290, study PRJNA609438) | sludge metagenome | isolation source: sludge after 25d culture with pyrite | collected 2018-12-20
TATAGAGTAATTTATTGTCCTTATTCTAAAAAGTCTCTGAGGCGTTTACTTCTGCTTGGGTGGCGCAATTTACGTAATGCCTTTGCTTCAATTTGGCGGATACGCTCACGAGTAACTCCAAATACCTTACCTACCTCTTCTAATGTGCGAGTCCGTCCATCATCTAATCCAAAACGTAATCTTAGAACATTTTCTTCACGATCGGTTAGAGTATCTAATACATCCTCGAGCTGTTCTTTTAACAGTTCATATGCAGCTGCATCAGAAGGAGCTAAAGCATCTTGATCCTCGATAAAATCTCCTAAGTGCGAATCATCTTCCTCACCAATTGGAGTCTCTAAAGAAACGGGCTCTTGTGCGATCTTTTGAATTTCACGAACTTTTTCAGGAGTTAGATCCATTTCTTCTGCGATTTCCTCAGCGGAGGGTTCACGTCCAAGATCTTGTAGCAGCTGGCGTGAAACACGGATCAATTTATTAATTGTCTCAACCATATGCACAGGAATACGAATGGTACGGGCTTGGTCCGCAATCGCTCTTGTAATTGCCTGACGAATCCACCAAGTAGCATAAGTACTAAACTTATATCCTTTTCGATAGTCAAACTTTTCAACAGCTTTTAGAAGTCCCATATTCCCTTCTTGAATTAAATCAAGGAAGAGCATACCTCGACCTACATATCGCTTAGCAATACTTACAACAAGCCGAAGATTAGCCTCCGCAAGACGACGGCTAGCCGCTTCATCACCGTGCTCAATTCGTTTTGCCAACTCAATTTCTTCGTCTGCAGTTAATAAGGGAACTCTACCAATTTCTTTTAAATACATGCGAACTGGGTCATTAATCTTAACACCGGGCGGCACACTAAGATCATGAATATCGAATTCCTCTGTATCATCTATTTCGGGTGTAATATCCTCATTAGAATCACGACTGCCGATATCTTCCATTTCATTTATAATCTCTACACCATGCTCATTAAGTAATTCATAAAACTCATCCATCTGTTCTGAATCTTGCTCATATGGTGATAGCTTTTCCATGATTTGAGCATAGGTTAAAACCCCACGTTTTTTCCCTGCCTCAATTAATTGATCCTTTACCTGTTCAATGGTTATATCTGTATCTGATTCAACTTTTTGTTTTGACATGAACGCTACTTCCCTCCTTTCTAATAAGATGTTATTTACCTAAATATCTATAAGCCTTCATTTGTTTTTGCAATTCAATAATCTTTTTATCTAGCATACGGGCTGTATTATGATCCTCCATTTCTAGAGCATTTTGTCTTGCTATTATCATTTCATCCAACTCCTTTTGTTTCGGATAATCTAGAACTGCTTGGATTAACTCTCTAATCCCTTTATCCGTAAGGGGCTCATCGATCTCATCCATAATTAAACTTGTAACAATACTTTGTAGCTGAGGATCATTCAGTCGATGAAGAACAATTGTCGCAATATTTGAAGCAGCTTCATTTGCACAGGCATATATTTCAGCAGCAATGGCAATATGCTCTGCTTCATTAAATGCGCCACCAAGTTCTTCCATCACTTGATCTATTACTTCTTTGTTTTTTAACATCATGGATAATAACTTTCGTTCAGCTTTATAATAGGCAGGTACTAATCCATTAAATTTCTGCATTGAACCATTATTCTTATTATTATTCCATTTGTTACTACTCATATCCCTACTTTTATCTCGCTGTTTCTGTCTTCGATTTATTTTATTCACTTCTTGCCGTAAAACATCTGTAGGAATATGAAATTCTTCACCTAATTGTGAAATATAGTGATCTCTCTCGATTGCGCTAGATAATTGGGCAACTTCCTCCAAAATTTTTTCTACAAAACGTGTACGCTCAATAGAATCACTTAGATCTTTTCCTTGCCGCAATCGATTCATACGAAAAGCGGTGATCGGCAAAGCTTCCTTCAAAATTTTGACACGATAACTTTCAATACCAAACTTGGTAACATAGGCATCCGGATCAAGACCATCTGGAAGTGTAGCAATCCGGACATCTATTCCAGCTGAGAGTAAAATGTCTGCAGCACGTGCAGATGAATCCTGACCTGCTTCATCACCGTCATAGCAAATCGTTACTTGTGATGCATAGCGTCGGATTAAACGAGCCATATCTTCTGTAAATGCAGTACCTTGCGAAGCTACAACATTTACGATTCCCGACTGAAAAAGTGTAATAGCATCAACTTGACCCTCAATCAAAACTAAGTGACTACTTTTTCGTATATGCCTTTTTGCCTTTGCCAAATTGAATAGCAAGCTGCTCTTGTGAAAAATAGGACTATCGGGGCTATTCATATATTTTGGTTTACCATTTCCAAGAATTCTGCCACTAAAAGCTACAACACTACCTCTTTGATCCTCTATCGGAAATTGCACTCGATTAGAAAATCGGTCGTGATAGTGGCCCTTTTCGTCTTCTATGATAAGACCTGCCTCAACCATTTCCGTCATATCAAAGCCTCTTCTAGTAAGAAACTCCGTTAAAAATTGACGTTTGGCAGGGGCAAATCCAATTAAAAAGTTTTGAATTGTCTCCCTTGACAAACCTCTCTGTTTTAAATATTCTCTTGCATTCTCCCCATAATTTGTATGAATTAAAACATGATGGTAGAGTTTAGCGGATAAAAGATGAGCCTCCTTCATTCTTTCTCGTTTGCTGTGCTCATCATTGCCTTTGTTATCTTCTACTTCAGGTAGAGAAATTCCTGCTTTTTCGGCAAGATATTTGATTGCCTCAACATAAGTAAATCCCTCTATATCCATGATGAATTTAAACACATCTCCGCCCGCATGACAGCCAAAACAGTGAAAGAATTGTTTTTCTTGTACTACAGAAAAAGAAGGTGATTTTTCAGAATGGAAGGGGCACAGACCCGAATGATTCTTCCCTCTTTTCCGCAATGTAACATACTGACTTACTACATCAACAATATCATGAGCCTCACGAATTTGTTGAATCAACTCTTCAGGGATCCTATCCATCTTCATTCCTCCTCTGAAGCACTAACATTGTTATTCGTTAAAACTTTACAAACCCCTTCTTACTTCGACAAAAACATTTCCTCACAAGAGTTAATCTATTCTACATTGATCTTAATATTCCTTCATTGAATATTCCAACTTTAATATTCCCAAAAAAGAAAAAAGAGCCTACATTATTAGTGGCTCTTTGTACCTAATGAACTTTTAGATATCTTCTCTAAAAAAGGTTTCATGCACTTCCCATGATTCTACTAACATATGAGCAGTTCGATAATCAAGTCCTGTACCCATCAAGAATGCAATCATTGCTACCTCTGTCAAAGTATGCTTTGGACCACATTTAGCAATTTCTCTACAGCCATGCTTAACGACTGGGCGTACCATCATTAGTAAGTCACATGGGCTAATCATCGTGGGCATAACCGGCACCATAGGCATCGTGGCTGTTGGTGGAGGCGGCATTGGTGCGGGCATAGGCGGAGCGGGTGCTATATGCTTCGGCGGCAAAGATGGCTGCAAAGGCATGGGAGGAATCATTGGCTTTGGCATAGGCATCATTGGTTTAATGTATTTCTCTTCAGACATCGATGTAAACTCCTTTCATAACTTTAGGTCAATATACCGTATGCATCTGCCCGCCATTATGTGTGCCTATAATCATGCCTAATCCGTTTTACGCAAATCTCGAAATGAAGCAAACGGTTTTGGAACTGTAAGCTCTTGAAATAGTGAAACAATATAACGGTCGGTCATTCCAGCGACAAAATCTTTTACCTGTTCCTCTAATGAAGCTTCTTCACGAATATGGTGATGATATTGCTTAAGTGCATCTGGGTGCTGGATAAAATGATGGTACACAAACTCTACCATCTCTTTCCCCTTCTCTTCTTCTTTCTTCGCTGGCTTATCCAAATATACTTTACGAAACATATAGGCGCGAAATTCTTGCATCGCTACGGCAATTTCGCTACTTTGCTTTATCTCATCTTGATCACTACTTGAGAGAATAATATCTTTTACTAAAGTAGCGATTCTTTGGCTATGTGTATTTCCGAGAACTTGAATCACTACATCGGGAAGATCATCATTATGTAAAACACCTGCTCGGATTGCATCATCTAGATCATGATTCAAATAGGCGATGCGATCAGCCATTTTTACGATTTGACCTTCTAATGTAGCAGGCATTCCTTTGCCTGTATGGTTTAGGATGCCATTACGTACCTCCCAGGTTAAGTTTAGCCCTTGCCCGTCATTTTCTAATGTATCAATAATATGTAAGCTTTGCTCATTATGGCTAAAACCATGAGGATAGAGACGATTTAACACTGCTTCCCCCGCATGCCCAAAAGGTGTATGCCCCAGGTCATGTCCCATACAAATCGCTTCTGTCAAATCCTCATTCAATCGTAAAGCTCGGGCAATTGTTCGAGAGATTTGGCTCACTTCAAGAGTATGTGTCATGCGTGTTCGAAAATGATCTCCTTCTGGCAGGAGAAAGACTTGTGTTTTGTGCTTTAGTCTCCGAAATGCCTTTGAGTGGATGATACGATCGCGATCACGTTGATATTCCGTTCGAATCTCATCGGGCTTCTCTGGTCGTAATCGACCTTTTGAATCCATGCTTAAAGCAGCAAAAGTGGAAAGTGTAATCTGTTCAAATTCTTCGGTCCGCTCACGAATTGTTTTCTCACTCACATGATTCACCCCTTTAAGTCTCGTTTTTTTACGTATGATCAATGGTTGGTCTTTTTTTACATAATACCACTCCGTGGTTGACTTTGTACATTACCCGTACATAAATAAAGGCACACGAGCTTAGAAACTCATGTGCCTATCTGATACATTTTTAATTTACTTTACCACGTTTTCCATGTTTAATCGTAGCTTGTGCTGCTGCTAATCGAGCAAGAGGTACACGAAATGGTGAACAGCTTACATAATTTAGGCCTTTTAGGTAGCAAAACTCAATGGAGCTCTTCTCACCACCATGCTCACCACAGATCCCCGTTTTTAAATCTGGCTTGACCGCTCTTCCTAATTTAACTCCTGTTTCGATTAATTTCCCAACACCTTCACGATCGATTACAACAAATGGGTTTTCAGGTAAAACCTTGTGATCTAGATAGTATTGGAGGAACTTCCCTTCGGCATCATCACGGCTATAACCAAAAGTGGTCTGTGTTAAATCATTCGTACCATAAGAGAAGAAATCGGCATACTCAGCAATTTGATCAGCTGTAAGTGCAGCACGTGGAATTTCGATCATTGTTCCTACAGTAAAATTTAACTCACCACTAAGGTTTTTTCTCACTCGCTCGTATGTTTGCATAACCATTTCGCGTAGCAGAGATAGCTCATTTACATGTCCGACCAAAGGTATCATGATCTCGGGCTCAGTTACGATACCTTCCTCTAACAAAATAAAGGCGGCATTAAAGATCGCTTCAACCTGCATCGCATAAATCTCAGGGTTGACGATTCCTAAACGGCAACCACGATGCCCTAACATAGGGTTCATCTCATGTAGACTTCTGACTTTACGAAGGATGTCTTCTTTAGTGCGTAGTTCAATCAGATCTTTATTTTCACTACGGCGCAAACGATCTACTTCAAGTAATAGCTCCTCCAAATTAGGAAGGAATTCATGTAAAGGCGGGTCTAAAAGTCGAATCGTAACAGGTAGGCCCTGCATTTCTTTGAAAATATGATAAAAATCATTCTGTTGCATCGGTAGTAATTGAGCTAAAGCATCTTGACGTTCTTCAATGCTTTCAGACATGATCATATCACGCACTATGGGAACACGATCTGGAGCCATAAACATATGCTCTGTTCGACATAGACCAATTCCTTCTGCACCAAAATCACGTGCTTTACGTGCATCCTCGGGAGTATCAGCATTCGTTCGAACAGAAAGCTCACGAACCTCATCTGCCCATGAAAGCAGCTCAATAAATTCTGGAGTGAGCTCAGGATCAACTAAAGGAACCTCACCTAGCATAACTGTACCTAAGGAACCGTCGATGGAGATCGTATTCCCTTCACGTACAAGTACTTCTCCTACACGGAATTCTTTCTTTTGTAAATCGATCTTAATTCCTTCACATCCGCAAATACAAGCCTTCCCCATACCACGTGCTACGACAGCAGCATGGCTCGTCATACCGCCACGACTCGTTAATATCGCCTCAGATGCAATAATTCCATGTATATCCTCGGGAGTAGTTTCAGGGCGAACCAAAATCACCTTTTCCCCCTTCTTCGCTAGAGCCTCTGCTTCATCTGCATCAAATACTACTTTTCCAGTAGCGGCACCAGGTGATGCAGGTAATCCCTTTACTAATACTTCAAGATTTACACGCTCATCGATGCGTCGATGTAACAGCTGATTTAATTGGTCGGGGTCTACACGTAAAAGTGCTGTATTACGATCGATCAAGCCTTCATGAACCATCTGAACCGCCACTTTTACTGCGGCCGCTGCTGTTCTTTTGCCGTTACGTGTTTGTAGCATAAATAGCTTACCACGTTCAACAGTAAATTCGATGTCTTGAAGGTCCTGATAATGCTTTTCTAACTGACTACTGATTCTCACAAATTGCTCATAAACCTCAGGCATTACTTTTTGCAAGCGTGAGATCGGTTCAGGTGTACGTATTCCAGCAACGACATCCTCACCCTGAGCATTAAGTAAAAATTCACCATAAAGCTCCATCTCACCTGTTGATGGATTGCGTGTAAAAGCAACACCTGTCCCTGAATCTTCACCCATATTACCGAATACCATAAGCTGAACATTAACCGCAGTCCCTAGAGTGTCTGAAATTTTATGTAGTCTACGATATATGATTGCACGTTGGTTATTCCACGACGCAAAAACGGCTTCAATCGACTGATACAACTGCTGTTTTGGGTCTTGTGGAAAGTCATGCTTTGTCTCCTTGCGAACAATCTGTTTAAACTGACCAATTACTTCTTGCCAATGCTCAGCTGTCAATTCAGGGTCAAAGCTAAATCCTTGTCGTTCTTTTAAATCACTAATGACTTCTTCGAAAAGATACGAATCTATGCCTAATACGACGTTACTAAACATCTGAATAAAACGACGATATGAATCAAATGCAAAACGAGGATTGTTTGTAAGATTTGCCAAACCTACAACGGTTTCATCATTTAAGCCTAAATTGAGAATTGTATCCATCATCCCTGGCATTGAATGTACGGAACCAGAGCGAACTGATACTAGTAATGGATTATTGCTATTGCCAAATGACTTACCAGTATCTTGTTCAAGTTTCGCTAAAGCTGCATCTACATCTTGTATTAAAGAATCGCTTATACGTTTACCATCATTATAGTATTGATTACAAGCTTCGGTTGTAATGGTGAATCCGGGTGGCACTGGTAGCGCTGCACGCGTCATTTCAGCTAGATTCGCTCCTTTCCCACCCAATAAATCTCGCATCTCTTTACTTCCTTCATTAAAGTGATAAACATATTTTTTGTTAGTAGTCATTAGCGAATCTTACCTCCTCGAATCATTTCAAGTATGATATTAGCCGTTTCTTCAACTGCTTTATTCGTTACATTGATTACAGGACAACCAATTTTCTTCATAATCCTCTCTGCATATTCAAGTTCAACCAGAATCCGGTCTAAGCTTGCATAATTTGCTTGCGCAGTTAATCCTAATGATTTTAATCGCTCGGTGCGGATTCCATTTAATTGCTCTGGATTGATCGTTAGTCCAATACATTTACGTGGTGATATCATAAACAGCTCGTCAGGAGGTGGAACCTCTGGTACTAATGGTACATTAGTAGCTTTAATCCGTTTATGAGCTAAATACATCGAGAGTGGTGTCTTAGATGTTCGTGATACACCTACCAAAATAACATCTGCTCTAAGAATTCCTCTCGCATCCTTACCATCATCATACTTTACCGCAAATTCAACCGCTTCGACTTTTTTAAAATAGTCCTCATCAAGTTGGTGAACCATTCCAGGCTTAGCATTCGGTTGTAAATTCACCATATTGCCAATTTCGGTAATCATAGGGCCTAATATATCCACTATGCGCACGCCATGCTGGGCAGACATTTTTATAAGATGATCTTTTAATTCCGGTATTACTAATGTGTAAGCGACTAATGCTTGATTTTCTTTAGCAGAAACCAATATTTCATCAATTGTGCTGGGCTCATCAATAAATGGTATTCGACGTATTTCAAAGCCGACTCCCTCAAACTGACTCGCTGCTGCTCGAGTTACAAACTCAGCAGTTTCCCCCAAAGCATCAGATAACACATAAACATAGGCTTTTTTTTCGGCTAAATATGGAATCGCTAATCCCCCCTAAATCGCATCTTCTTTACCCATCTCAACAAACGCACGGGTAATTGTCGTTTTAGTAAAACGGCCGATTACCTCAAAAGCATTTTTCGTTCCTTCCAACGGAACAACTACAGGAAGTGAATCGATCTGATATTCAATAAGTTTATTGGCTGCTTCAAACAACGTATCCTCAGGACCTACTGTAACGATATTCGGCATGCGGGTCATAATAATACTAACTGGGACATCCTCTAGATTTTTATTACCGAGAGATGCACGTAATAAATCTTTACGAGAAATTACGCCAGCAAATTGATGGTCACGATTAATCACATATAGCGTACCCACATCTTCTAGGAATAAAGTGACAATCGCTTCATAAACAGATAAATTCTCTTCAACAATTACAGGTAGAGCCTTATAATCCCTTACCTTTAGCTTACGAATACGCTCACTTAACAGACGATTCCCTGACTTTCCTGAATAAAAATATCCGACTCGAGGTCTTGCATCTAAGTATCCTGACATTGTTAAAATCGCTAGGTCTGGCCGTAACGTTGCACGAGTCAATTTAAGTAACTCTGCTATTTGCTCGCCTGTGATTGGTCCTTTATTCTTAACGATTTGCAATATTTGCTCTTGTCTCTTATTTAAATCTATGAGAATCACCTCTATCTCAATAGTGAATGTGTTATACTATAGTAGTTTTTCAACCTATATAGTATATACTATATCTCAATCAACATAACTGCAAGTATTTTATGATCTTCGTTATAAATAAAATACGATACCCTATATTTTATAAGGTATCGTATTTTATTTAATTCCGAATTACTATGGAAAAATAAGTTTACTAAAATCCGCAAAGGTGTTAAAGAGATTCGAGAGATTTTTAAGTAATGCCAATCTTGCTTTACGTAGCTTTTCATCTTCGACCATAACCATTACTTGATCAAAAAAGGCTTCAATCTCTGGCTGAAGTGATGCTAGATGAGAAAGTGTTTCATTAAAATGGTCTTCTTGTAGCTCTTTTTCTGTAAGCTGACGGACTTCCGCAAATCGCTCCCATAGCGCTATTTCTACTGTTTCCTCAAGATCTTCAACCACTAGATCAGTTGACTCAGCTTTTTTAGCTAGATTAGCTACACGATTAATTGCTTCAACTACTTTTTTAAATTCGCTTTGCTCTATTTGCGCTTGTAAAACGGCAGCTTTTTGCATCAAGTCCTCAAGATTTCCAAAGATCGAAGGTAAAATAGCATCTATGATATCGTAGCGTATACCCTTTTCCTGTAGGATATTCTTGACACGGAGACTAAAAAATTGGCCTAATTCTTCAAGGACCTCGTCGTCTGTTTTGGTCAGCTTATTTAACTTGCGATAAATTGAGAGACTGCTTCTAAAAAGTTGGTCTAGAGATAGATCTATTTTCATCTCTGTTACTATTTGTACTACTCCATGAGCAGCTCGTCGTAATCCATATGGATCTTGTGATCCTGTAGGAATAATACCAATCAAAAAGGAACCGACAATCGTATCAATTTTATCGGCAATTGCAACAAGTGAGCCGATATCATCAGAAGGACAAGCCCCTCCAGCTGAAAGCGGAAAATAATGTTCATGAATAGCTCTTGCCACTTCTAGAGGCTCTCCAATTTTACCCGCATAATAATAGCCCATTAATCCTTGCAGCTCCGGAAACTCATAGACCATATGTGTAACTAAATCAAATTTGCAAATGGAGGCAGCTCGATCGATTAAATCGACCTTTTTATTTTCTAACTTTAGCATCTCCGCCCATTCACCACTAAGCTCACGAATACGTCGTACCTTATCAGCCATTGAGCCTAGTTCTTCATGCCAAACAACGGTTTCTAATCGTTCGTTATAATCATCAATTGAGAGCTTCTGATCTTCATCGTAGAAAAATTTAGCATCAGCAAGTCTAGCTGAGAGGACCTTTTCATTTCCTTTAACGACTAGATCAATACTACGATCATCTCCATTTCGTACACCGACAAAGTAGGGTAGTAATTGACCTTCACTCTCTACTACGATGTAACGCTGATTGACACGCATTGAGGTCGTTAACACTTCACTTGGCACCTCAAGATAGCTTTCTGCGAAGGAACCAACAAAAACAGTAGGATACTCTACCAAATTAACCAACTCGGATAAAAGCTCTTGATCTGGAGAGATATCCCAACCATCATTATTTTCTCGGATCTGAGCAATCTGATTTAAAATACGCGCTTCACGTTCAGTAGGATCAACGAAACAAAACTGCTCTTGTAAAAGAGTTGCATATTGATCAGGACGACCGACTAGGACCGCTGCTCCTAAAAAGCGATGACCATAGGTAATACGATCACTTAATACGCCAGCGACTGTCATCGGTATTACGTCAGACCCATAGAGTGCTACCAACCAACGAATTGGTCGCACAAATCTAAGCTCTTCCACACCCCAGCGCATATTTTTAGGGAAACTCATACTACTAATAACTGTGCTTAGCTCAGACAAAATCGCCTTTGTCTCCTTACCGACCTCTTGCTTGCGAACAAAAACAAACTGCTCGCCATTAACCTCCTGCATGTAGAGGTCATCTACAGTTAATCCTTTACCACGAGCAAACCCTATAGCTGCCTTACTCCAATTACCAGCCTCGTCAATTGCGATACGCTTTGCAGGTCCACGAAGTTCTTCATTAAGATCCTCTTGTTTAGTTGCTAAATTAGTAACAAGCACCGCTAACCGTCGAGGTGTTGAGAAGGATTGGAGTGATTCATATTGAATACGATGCTGCTCTAAAAATTGGTATACTTTTTCTTCGAGATGTGAACTTGCATTTGGAATAAAGCGTGCAGGCATCTCTTCAAGACCAATTTCAAGTAAGAAATCTTTATGCATTCTCTTCAACCTCCTTTGCTTCTTGCTGTGTTGAAGCTACATTCTCTTGATAGTTTAACATCGGAAATCCTAAGCGTTTACGCTCTTCAAAATAGACCTTTGCACATGTTCTAGCAAGATTGCGCACTCGTCCAATATATCCTGTACGTTCCGTTACACTGATAGCGCCTCGCGCATCTAATAAATTAAAAACATGTGAGCATTTGAGTACATAATCATAAGCAGGAAATACGAGACTTGCCTCAAGTGCCCTCTTGGCTTCTTCTTCATAAGTATTAAATAAAGTAAACAAGGTTTGAGTATCACTTACCTCAAACGTATATTTGGAATGCTCGAATTCTTGCTGATGGAAAACATCTCGATACGTAAATCCATTCGTATATTCAAGATCAAATACATTGTCCTTGTCCTGAATATACGAGGCGAGGCGTTCGAGCCCATACGTGATCTCAACTGCGACAGGATTCATATCAAGACCACCTACCTGTTGAAAATAAGTAAATTGTGTGATCTCCATTCCATCTAACCAAACTTCCCATCCCAAGCCCCATGCTCCAAGGGTAGGTGCCTCCCAGTTGTCCTCTACGAAACGAATATCATGATCGAGTGGGTTGATATCCAAACGACGCAAGCTTTCTAAGTAAAGATCTATGATATTATCTGGTGAAGGTTTCATCACTACCTGAAATTGATGGTGCTGATATAAACGATTAGGATTCTCTCCATATCGACCATCTACAGGACGACGTGAAGGCTCTACATACGCCACGTTCCATGGCTCAGGACCGATCGAGCGCAAATAGGTCATCGGATTCATCGTTCCTGCACCTTTTTCAATGTCATATGGTTGCATAATTAAACAGCCATGCTCTGACCAGAAATTTTGTAAAGTTAAGATCATATTTTGAAAGTTCAACAACAACACCACCTAAAGAATTTAATGTGTATAGGGACAAGCAGTTTTAAAAACAAAAAAACTCCTGCCTCTATACTTCGAATACGAAATATAGGGACGAGAGTATGTTTCCCGCGGTTCCACCCTATTTGGTTATCAGCAGATGCTTAATAACCCTCTTTATGTATACTTGCTCCGAACTGCCTTCACTGCTTTGTATCATCTGGCTTACACCCTCCCAGACTCGCTATAGAATACGCAATCAGTTACTCCTGTCCATCTACGCAAGAAATATGAATCAATGTAAATTTATTTATATACCATGTTAGAAAAAAAGTCAATTTGATTTTTCTAATGAAATACGTAAATCGGCTCTAGTCAAAGAATAGATCATTGCAAGCGAAACGATAGGAAATAGTGAGGCCGCAGCCACTCCATAAATAGCAGGAAATTCGATTTTTTTACCCTCTTTGTTCGAAATTTGTATTTCAACCTGTTTTATTTGACTCCATACATCCTTAATGTAACGCCTAACATCATTTTTCGCATCAATTTCGATCGTCACTGTGTTCATCAGTGCTCACAACCTTTCCTGATTTATTCTCGCTTGGCGTGTCAAATAGTGAGAGCTGATCTAAAAAATTTCGTGATTTAATTGCAATTCCAACATATGTATCAATAAAAGTACGCATCACTGTAGCAAGCTGCTTTCTAGTAATATCCTTTATTTCTACTTTTCCCAATTTACTAATATCCATTACAGCTAATGTTCGAATCAGCTTGGTACTTGCTGCTGATAAAATTATTGCATTTAGATCAGTAGGAAGGCAAGCCTCACATAAAAGCCCACCTTCTTTGACACTAAAGGCAAGCAATTTTTTTATATTACTTTTACAGCTAACACAATGTTTTAATTCGGGTCGAACACCGATTTTTTGTAAGATCTGAAGTTCGAATATACGTGTAACTATTTCAGGGTCTTTGCCCTCACCGATCAACGTGAGGGCAGTATGCAATAAGTAAAAAAGTGAAGGCTGACTCTCTCTCTCATCTGTCAATTTATCAAGCAACTCAATGATATAAGCAGCCCACCCTGTCTTGATAATGTCTTGATGCACTGATCGAAAGGTCTGAATTATATCCCCAGAAGTAAGATTGCCAAGTCCACCACCATGATAATAAACAAAATATCCATGGGAAAAAAGTTGGGATACAGCAGAGAGGCGAGACTTCGTTTTTTTTGCTCCCTTTGCCATAACACCGACCTTTCCCATTTCTTTAGTAAACAATGTGAGAATCTTATTACCCTCACCGTAGTCAATACTGCGAATGATGATTCCTTCTACCTTGTAGATCATAGAATCTCTCCTTAGCTAAGGAGCTCATCCTCTACTCTACCCTAAAGCATCCGTTGTTTCTTCCAATTGTTCCACTTGTTCATTAAGGTTTAAGACGATCTTTTCGTGTTCTTTATACAGCAGGTAGGATTCTATATCGCCTGTAGATGAAAAGACATTCCACGAAAGTTCTCGCATAAGGATCATCCTTTCTTGTTTGGATGGAAAAACAACAAGCTTGTACGTTTTTAACGGTAAGCAATTAGGATTAGATAATTTTAGGATGACCGCCCTTCTCCTCTTTATGCTATGGAAAAATTGGTGGGAATAAGTTAGATCGAGTTATTCTTGATAGCCAAAGTTTTTGAGTAATCTTTCCTCATTCCGCCAATCATCCTTAACTTTAACCCACAGTTCTAAATACACTTTTGTGCCAAACAAATTTTCCATATCCATACGTGCTCGTTTGCCAATCTCTTTTAGCATATTACCTTGTTTGCCGATAAGAATGCCTTTTTGAGACTTCCTTTCACAATAGATCGTCGCATGAATATACACATTTCCTTGCTCACGTTCCTTGTACTCCTCGATAACGACTGCAATAGAATGAGGAACCTCTTCACGCAATAAATGAAGCGCCTTTTCACGGATAAGCTCTGCTGCAATGAATCTTTCAGGGTGATCTGTATGCTGATCCTCAGGATAATAAAAAGGCCCCTCAGGTAAATACTTAAGAATGGTTTCGATAAGCGGGTCTACATTATTACCCTTTAGAGCGGATACAGGTACGATCTCAGTAAAATCAAAATTTGTTTTGTATTCGTCGATAAGTGGTAATAAGCTTTCTGGATGAACCTTATCAATTTTATTAATGACAAGAAATACTGGTGTATTTATCGCCTTTAGTCTTTCTATAATGAACTCTTCTCCAGAGCCTAGTTTTTCTGTTGCATCCACCAAAAATAAAATAACATCAACTTCTTTGAGAGCATTATCTGCTACTCTCATCATAAAGTCGCCCAATTTAGATTTAGGCTTATGTATTCCCGGTGTATCTATAAAAATAATCTGACCATCGCTATTGGTCAGAATACCTTGAATTTTATTTCTCGTCGTTTGTGGCTTATCAGACATAATCGCAATCTTTTGTCCTACCATCTGATTCATCAAGGTAGACTTACCCACATTTGGGCGACCAACTATGGCTACAAAACCTGATTTTTTCCCTCCGTACATTGCTTCACGCTTCCTTTTCCATATCCAGTGAGTTGAATGCTCCTGGCAATAATTGCTCAACCGTTGTTTCGATGAATTGACCTTTTATATTACCTAAATAAACAGGAAAATCTCGTGGAAAAAACTCCGACATCACTTGCCTACATGATCCACATGGAGAGACTGGTCCTGGTGTATCTGCAATCACAGCAAGTCCTTTAAAAGAGCGATGTCCTTCAGAGATCGCATTAAAAATAGCTGTTCTTTCCGCACAAATAGTAACTGGATAAGCTGCATTTTCTATATTACAGCCTAAAAACAAAGAATTATCCTCACCTAACAATGCTGCACCTACCGCAAACTGAGAATAAGGAACATATGCTCTTTCGCGTGCAGTACGTGCATGCCCAATTAACTCTTGTGCTTGCATCACTTGCTTCCTCCTCTGTCTACTATCATTATTTTAATAAATAATAGAGTAAATAAATCCCAAATCCCGAAATAATCATCTGATACATTCCAAATAGAGTAGCCAGTCCTCTTCGAATCATTATAATAATAAAAGAAGGTAAAACCAGCATTAATAATTGAAACCATGGAGTTTCGCTCCATATAAATAAAGCAAATAAACTCGATATACCTAGTAGTAATACTATTATTGAATCCCTAAAGCTGCTATTTAGCTTTATCATCACCCCAAAAAGGAAAAACCAGAAACAGATCATAATCGCTAATTGAAATGCACTAGGAACTAAGCTTATTGTTAAGTATTCATGAAATTGTTCAACTCGAATTAATAAGGGTTTGAACAAAATTGAAATACCTGCCACGACTGCGAAAATGGCTGATAATAATACAGCACCTGCTGCAGCATCCTTACCTAATTTGATCGCTGAAATACGTTCTTTAGAGAGGAGATCAAAGGCCTTTTCAATTGAAGTGTTAATCAATTCTAATGTCCAGACCCAAAAGATAAGAAATAAAATAATTAAGTACTGCCACCATGGAATTGCTGCCCAAATACTTAAGCCAGTAACTCCGAATGCAATCCAGCCATGTATTTGCATATTTTTTTCCTGTGAAAACGTCTGCGATATCCCATTGATCGCAGCCCTAAAGCTAAGCATTAATCGTTTTATTTCTAACATAATCTCACCTTGTAATTCCCATATCCGTTAAAACCTGGTCCTGCTTTGTAAACATTAGTTTTTCATCCTCTTTAGTCTCATGGTCATAGCCTAATAAATGCAAAAAACCATGCAAAGCTAAAAAGTAAAGCTCACGTTCAAAACTATGTCCATATTCTCGGGCTTGATCTTCTGCTTGGGGGATCGAAATGATGATATCACCAAGGAGCTCCTCATCCTCCATAGGAAAGGAAATCACATCTGTTTTACGATCAATCCCTCTGTAAGTACGATTTAATTCCTGTATGCGTTCATTATCGCAAAAGGTAATGGAAAGCTCACCCGATGTACGCGCTTCTAACTCAGCTGCTCGAGTAAGCAGCTGAGTCATGCGCACTTCATCACTAGTAGTAAATGCAAATTCATATTCATAAATATATTCAATACTTATACTCACGCCTCTTTTGCCTCCACATCTGCTTCGCTTGGATACTCTATCCGAGAATGAAAAGTACCCTTGAGTGTCTCAACAATCGTTTGGTGAATGGTATCCAATTCCTTCAATGTAAGATCACATTCATCCAATTGCCCATCGTCAAGCTTATCCTTAATAATTTTACGAACTACGGCCTCAATTTGTTCAATGGTAGGCTTATTCATGGAGCGTACTGCTGCTTCTACAGAGTCACATATCCCAACAATCGCTACTTCCTTGAATTGTGCTTTGGGTCCAGGATAGCGGAAATCCTCTTCTTTTACTTGATCATTCTCATTTTTTGCTTTATGGTAGAAAAATTTTAAAAGACTAGTACCATGATGCTGTTCAGCAATATCACATATTGCCTTAGGCAGCTTATATTCCTTTAACATTTTTACACCATCATATGGGTGAGCAACGATGATACTCTTACTGAGCTGTGGTGATATCGAATCATGAGGATTATCCATTCCCATTTGATTTTCGATAAAAAAGGACGGTCTTTTTGTTTTGCCTATATCATGATAATATGCTCCTACACGTGCCAGCAATCCATTTGCACCAACAGCTTCGCAAGCTGCCTCTGATAAATTGGCTACCATTACACTATGATGATACGTACCTGGCGTCTCTAATAAGAGCTTACGCAACAATGGTTGATTCGGGCTTGAGAGCTCAATCAGCTTAATCGGTGATAAAATACCAAACGCGGCTTCAAAAAACGGCATAAAGCCTAAAGCAAATACTCCAGAGAGTAGTCCGCTAATGACACCAAATAGCAAGAGATTTAGTGAAAGCTTCCAATCACTGGTTTGGTTATGCAATAAAAACAACATAGCTATAACGACAATATTAGATAAAGCTACAAGAAATCCTGCCTTTAAGATCTTGGAACGAGTCTGTGCCCTACTGACAACATATGCACCTACGACTGAACCAATAAAACTAACCAATACATAGTTAAAGGCAAATATCTGCCTTGTATCTTCGTTAAATAAAATACCTGCAATTAAAGCGAATAAAATACTACTGAAATATGCGAGCCGAGTGCCAATCAACATTGCGATCATAATGGAACCAAAGGCAACAGGAGCTAAATATCCAATCCACAGAAAATCGAGATTTTTAAAAAGTGTAAGAATCTTCATTACCGCTAAATTTAGCGTAATGATTACAATGTACATAAACAACTGTAGATTATTACTTAAAACAATCGATTTTGATTGATGAGTATAAAACCATATCATTGATAGAAGCATGATAACAAAAAGCACTAAACCAACATAAGGTTTAGTTGGATTTGCATCCATTAGTCCTACCAATGTTAATTTACGAAGATGCTCAGTCGTGATCGTCTCATTCATATTGACGATCATGTCCCCTTCATTAATATAGATGATTTCAACTGCAGCTCTAGCAGCATCACGGTTATCAATTGTCTTTTGACTATCATACGTAATATTGGAAACAATACTAAGTCGGGCTAGCTCTTGCGTTACCTTTCGAGCTGATGCTGTAAGTTCAATCGACACTAATTGCTCATTCACTTGATCACGGGCTGCATTTAATGCGTTTGTATTTTCCGCAACCCCATTTTTCATGATCTCTCCAACAATATACTTGGTAATCGATTGCATAGTAGAAATTGTCTCTGGAGAAAGATTCGCTAGTGTTTTATGAGACTCCTCCGACAACTGTGGAATCAAGCGCTTAATTTCTTCAATACGGTCATTTAATTTCAAGTTCTCGTCCGCATTAATTTGCTTTACTTGATTATAAATGACATCAATGATCCTCTTTTGATTTTCATTGATTTCATTATTTTGCGTATATTCCAGTGGTACATCATTTGCTGCTCGAGTTCTAGCTCGATTCGTAGCTTCATCATCTGCAATCGTAATAGGAGAGATGATCTTTTCTGTAGAACGATCTCCAATCTTTAAGTATTCAAAGGTCTTAGGCTTAACATGTCCAAACAACAGAAAGAAAAGCACTACTCCTAATGACAAATAGAGCAGTATCAAAAATCCCCTTTTCTTCCAGTTTCCCTCTAAGATCATCGAGATCGACTCCTTGTAAATCAAAAATTTCTATCACTTTTTTTCATATGCTTCGATAATTTTTTGGACTAGGCTATGTCGGACTACATCGGATTCGGTTAAGGAAATAAATCCTATATCCTTAATTCCTTGCAACTTATCCCAGGCATCCTTTAATCCAGAAGACTTACCTTTAGGTAAATCAATTTGGGTTAAATCCCCATTAATCACCATTTTGGAGCCAATGCCAAGTCGAGTTAAGAACATTTTCATCTGCTCTGGTGTCGTGTTTTGAGCCTCGTCTAAGATCACAAAAGAATCTTCTAATGTACGACCACGCATATAGGCTAGGGGGGCAATTTCGATTAATCCTCGCTCCATTGACCGCGCTACTTGCTCCATTCCCATCATCTCATTTAAAGCGTCATAGAGCGGGCGAAGGTATGGATCTACTTTTTCTTGTAAGTCTCCGGGTAAAAAGCCGAGACTTTCACCAGCTTCTACAGCAGGTCTAGTTAGTACGATCCGTTTTACTTGTCCATTTTTTAACGCTTGAACAGCAAATACGACAGCTAAATATGTTTTACCAGTCCCTGCAGGACCGACCCCAAAGACTATATCCTTCTTTTGAATCGCCGTTATATAATGACTTTGACCTAAAGTTTTAGCACGAATCGATTTTCCTTTGATTGTTTTTCCGATTTCTGTTTCAAACAAATCTAATAAATCATCCACACTATTTTCTTTAGTTAAGAAAATTGCATATTTTACGTCTTGTTCAATTAATTGATGGCCTTTGCGTATGAGCCCGAGTAGGACTTTAAAAAGGTTAGATATTTGTTGTAAGTCTTCCTGCTGACCATGGGCAACTACTTCTTCACCACGGCTAATAATTTGGGCATTAAATGCTTGTTCGATTAATTTAAGATATAGATCATGAGGTCCAAATAATAATTGTCCTTCCTGTGGATTAAATAAGCGTATCACAACAGGCTCTGCGGAAGTTTGCAAACAGCATCATTCTCCTATTCATCTAAACTATTACGGTGATGTACCCATATATCGCTCTTTTGTAATCTCTTCAATCACCGCATAATGGACTTTAATATAAACTTTATCATTCTCTACCCACTGTTGCAAAACTTTTTCTTCTTTTATTTTACTCTCTTCTCCAAGATCATGTATTAATTTTTTCCTACCCATTTCCAATGCTTGTTTGATCGCTTCATCCTCACTCATAATCAATTGCTCATTCATTACCTCTAGCTTCTTTTCCTTCACCCAACCAAAGGGCAATTGTTTAGACCTGATCGATAGATGATTTTGATTACTTTCTTGTATATATTCCTGGATCTCGTCCTTTTTTCCAAATCCCCAAATCTTTATTTTATATTTACCAAGTAATAAGTATTGCGATGTTTTCGTTTTCCCGGTTAATCTTTGATATTGTTGTTTTAGAGGAATCGAGATTATAGAATCGTACCAAATTTCACCCCACACTTCACCTTTAGCTGATACGGAATGCTGTTTACTGGTATCGTCATCAGGACCAATAATTCCTGAAATCAAAACATCTCCAGGATTAACAAGCTGATGCAGAGTTATTTTGGGAACTCCTCTTTCCGCTGTATATTTATAAATAATTGCTTTCTTCTTCGCTACGAGATGTCTTGGGAGTTGTTTTTCCGTTACTTCCGGACGCACCTTTTCAACTACAATTATTTTAGCTAATACACCATCCATTTTAATACCAATCCATGAAGCTTCATCTATTCTATTTTGTAGCTTCGCCTGTAGCTTATTAACATCCTCAAGTCGCCATTTGACTGCCCCTTTTTTTATGCCTAGGTCACGAGCAACCTGATAAACCTTGCTTCTTAAAATTGAATCTCCCCCTGTTACTTCAACCTTCCATACCAATCCAGAAAGCATGTACAATATGATGAAAAATAAAAGAAATCCTAAAATGAGTCCTTTTCTTTTATACAAATTTATTATATGAAAGGGAAGCCCTATCTTTTTAACGATATGCATACGGGTGTCTGTATCTTTTAAAATGGGCTTTAAACGAAAAAAATGTTGTAATCGAAGTTTAATGCGGAACTCTTGATTTTCCAACCGTTTAATATCCCATATTTCTAAACCTGCACGAATTGCTAAATTAATAAACCGCTCTACATACTTACCACGCATATGTAAAATGACATAGCCAATCCACCAGCGATATAGAAAACTTCCCAATTCATTCATCCCCTAATCAATAATCTCTATTGCTCGTATTAATCCTTCTAAAAATAGTTCTTCTGATAGGATTGTACGAATAACCAATCCCTCGCCTCGAATGATTAATTGTCCTTTTTTTAATAACAAACGGAGCTCTTGATCACTAAAAAGAAGAACTCCTCGATGATTTTCGATATATAATTGCAGAAAACCAACCATCGTTAGTCTAGGCATGTCTAAAATCACATCACTAGGTACGTCTAGAGCTTTAATTGTTTTTCGCTTTATATCGCGCAGCCACTTCCTCATCTTATGATCACACACTCCTTCGCTCCTTCAATCAAGATATATGTGAGAATATCACCAATTATGAGAAGTGCTTATAATCTAGAAATGAAAATCCCCCTTCAGAAATTTAATTCTATGAGGGGGGATTATAATTATTGATATTTAATTTTTCACAATAAAAAATGCTCTGCGACAATGTCACAGAGCATTTTTTATTGTTAGGAAAGCATCTCGGAAACCAATTGGTTTACCAATTTGCCATCAGCCCGACCTTTTACTTTAGGAATTAAGATTCCCATTACTTTGCCCATATCTTTTTTTGAAGTGGCACCAGAAGCAGTAACAGCTTCACGAATGATGTCACGTAGTTCATCTGCGCCTAATTGTGCAGGCAAATATGATTTAACAATATCGATCTCTAAACGAGTTTTATCGGCTAAATCAGTTCTACCAGCATTTTCAAACTCTTGGAGAGAGTCTTGCCTCATTTTTAGTTCACGCGACAGGATGGATAATTCTTCTTCTTCGTTTAATGATCTGCCAAGATTGATTTCTTCATTTTTTAGAGAAGATTTGAGCATGCGGATGACGGATAGCTTTAAAGTCTCTTTATCCTTCATTGCTTGTTTCATATCCTGATTTAAGTGATCTAAGATTAACAAGGTAAAAACCTCCTAGAACTTACGCTTACGTGCTGCCTCCGCTTTCTTTCTGCGTTTAACACCTGGCTTTTCATAATGCTTGCGTTTCTTAACTTCTGCAAGGACTCCGGACTTAGCAAGATCTCGCTTAAAACGGCGAAGAGCGCTATCCAAAGACTCGTTTTCGCGTACACGAATCTCTGCCATTTAACATCCCTCCCTCCACATCAAACCCTATCGACTGACAGTGCGATAAGGCAAGCCAATCAAAGGTCATTATACTAAATGATAAGCACATGGTCAACTGAAAATAAGTCAGTGGTTAATCCTCAGCCTTCCAGCCAAAAAGATGATAATGGACATGAAAAACCTCTTGTCCGCCTTTTTCCTTACAATTATTAATCAAGCGCATCCCTGCTAATTCAAGCTTATTAAAGAGAATTTGCGACACTTTATGCATATGTGCAATGAGTTCAAATTGATCATCTTTTACATCCATCATCGTAGGAATATGTACTTTAGGAATGATTAATAGATGAACAGGTGCTTTAGGAGCGATATCATGAAAGACGATCACTTGATCATCCTCATATTCAAGCTTAGCAGGAATATCACGATCAACAATTTTACAGAAAATACATACATCAGACATTGTTATTCACCTCAATATACCAGATTACCCTATCCAGTCCACATCTAGACATCATTAGTACTCTATAAATTTATTCGCTAATGAGTAGTAAAATCCCTTTTAAAAATCATAATTACGTTAAATAATTATGTTTGCGCTTCAACCATTGAAGGACTTTCTGCACGCATATTGATGTACACACCTGCGAGAATAAAGAGACTGCCAATGATAAAAGTCATGGATAGGCGCTCACCTAGTAAGATCCAACCTAATAAGCTACCGACAATTGGTTGTAAAAAGAAAAATAAACCTGCTTGATGCGATGGGGTTAGTTCCAAACCTTTATTCCAGCTAAAAAAGGCAAGAGCGGTAGCAAATACGCCTATGAAAATAATATTTAAAACTGTACTCCAATTAAATAGAAAAGAAAATTGCCACTGATCCGATTCAAAAAAGGTTACGGGAAATGTAAACAATGTTGCTATTAGGATTCCTACGGTTGTTAAGTGTAAGGGTGAATAATGCTTAGATGCCTTACGAGCAATCACAGAATAATATCCCCATGATATTGAAGTGAAAATAAGAATGAGATTTCCTATCAATAGATTTTCACTATCTCCATTAGGCAAGCCGACAATTATGATCAAGCCAATAACCGCGATTATCATAGAATGTAATTGTCTTCTAGTCATATGCTCCTTTAATAACAACACAGCAAATATAGATAGAAAGATTGGGGAGAGTGTAGTTATTAAAGAAGCAAGATGCGCATTTGAAAGCTTTGTCCCTAAAAATTGAGTTCCAATGGATAAAAAATAACCGATAAAACCTATTTGAAAAAACCAACTCCAATGTTTCGTAGTACCTAGCTTCTCTCTTCGATATAGACTAATTGCAACTAAAACGATCGAAGCAATTAAATAACGAATAAATAGCAACGTAGCTGGTGGGATTGATTCTAGTAGATATTTACTTGATACATACATCCCACCCCAAATTATAGCTGCTACAGATAAATAGAGAGGCCCTAAATATGAATTTTTCATTAACATCCCCCAATGAGGTGTATGGTTTTTAATAAAACTAAACGAAAACCAAGGAAGATGGACAACCTTGGTTTTTAGTTTGGATGTAGATATTAAACTGGATAAACTGGGTGCTTACGATCTGTAAAAACAAGCTGTTTACTCGCATATACGTCTAGTCTATTGCTGATTTCTGTTCTTAACTGTGAGCCTCGAATAATTCCATCAACGATCAACTCAGACGCTAAACGATAAATGTCAATATCCTCTTGATATTCCTTACGTTTTTGCATAATAAATGCTTGACGTTCTTCCGAATCTTCAATTTCATTAATTTTGTTACTGTATACCGCATTCACTGCCGCCTCAGGTCCCATAACCGCAATAGAGGCAGTTGGTAGTGCTAAGCAAACATCAGGTTCAAAAGCTGGGCCTGCCATTGCATATAACCCAGCACCATATGCTTTTCTAACGATGATCGATATTTTGGGTACTGTTGCCTCAGACATCGCAGCAATCATCTTAGCGCCATGACGGATAATCCCTTGACTCTCCACCTTGGTTCCAATCATAAAGCCAGGGACATCCGCTAAAAAGATTAACGGGATATGAAAAGCGTCACAGAGATTAATAAAACGCGTTGCCTTATCGGCCGAATCAACAAATAGCACCCCACCCTTTACTCGTGGTTGATTTGCAATGATTCCAACTGGCTTACCATCAATCCGCGCTAATCCTGTAATGAGCTCTTGTGCAAATAACTTCTTAATGTCAAAAAAAGAATCCTCATCCACTAATGCATCAATTAAATCATACATATTAAATGGAGCATTTTGATTTTCTGGTACAATTTGCTCAATTTCTATAGGATCTCGTTTTGGTGCACGAGCGGCTTGTACTACTGGTCTCTCCGCATAATTGGCTGGGAAATAGGATAAATATTTTCGCGCCATAGCAATTGCTTCTTGCTCATTTGCGGCAAGAACATCACCTACTCCACTAACAGTACAGTGCATTCGTGCACCGCCCATCTCCTCTAATGTTACCTTCTCACCAATCACCATTTCAGCCATGCGTGGAGAGCCAAGATACATACTCGAATTTTTGTCTACCATGATCACAATGTCACAGAATGCAGGAATATATGCCCCCCCAGCAGCAGAGGGCCCAAAAAGAATACAAACCTGAGGAATCTTACCCGATAGCTTCACCTGATTATAAAAGATTCTACCTGCCCCGCGGCGTCCGGGAAACATTTCGATTTGATCGGTAATTCGAGCACCTGCTGAGTCCACTAAATAGATCAGTGGAACCTTGAGCTTTTCCGCAGTCTCCTGTATCCGTAAGATTTTCTCTACAGTCCTTGTTCCCCAAGAGCCTGCCTTGACTGTAGAATCGTTAGCTATTACACATACTGTCTGCCCATTCACTTTACCGATTGCAGTAATTACACCATCGGCAGGCAGATCACCAGCCATAAAATTCGCAAATGCTCCATCCTCTACTTGAAATTGATCATCAAAGAGGAGTTGAAGTCGTTCTCTAGCAAATAGCTTATTTTGCTCTTTATTTTTCTCATGATATTTTGGATGCCCACCCTGATAAATGGACCCCAATCTCTCCTCCAAAGTCTTCTCTTTACTTCCACTCATATCGTTCCCTCCTACTCCCCTATGTACCTTGGCTTTCTTTTTTCAGCAAATGCAGTCAAGCCCTCCAAACGATCTTTTGTAGGGATCAGAACTTGATATGCCATTGACTCTATCTCTAGGCCAGCACTTAACGTTACTTCTTTTCCTTGGTTTATGGCGAGCTTCGCTTGTGCTAATGCAATTGGTGCATTTTGAGCGATTTCTTCTGCCCACGTTAAAGTATCCTTATCAAGCTCCTCCTTACTACTGACACGATTAACCAAGCCAATACGTTCAGCCTCTATCGCACCAATTTTACGCGCAGAAAAAATAAGCTCTTTTGCGATCCCAATTCCTACAATTCTAGGTAAGCGTTGTGTTCCGCCAGCTCCAGGAATAATTCCTAGCGAGGTCTCCGTTAATCCCATAGCCGCTGTTTCTGATATGATGCGTAGATCACAAGCCAAAGCCAGTTCTGTTCCACCACCTAATGCCAGACCGTTGATCGATGCGATTACTGGCTGTGGTAGGGATTCGATCATCGTAAATGTGTCACGAATATTTTCAATGTACTTTCTGACTTCTAACTCTGACATTGTTTTCCTCTCTTTTAAATCAGCTCCAGAGCAAAACGCCTTATCCCCACTACCTGTTATTACTACTGCACGAACTTGTTTATCAAATTGTATTTCCGATAGCTTGGCCCTTAACGACGATAATAAATCTCGATCGAGCGCATTATAAACCTCCGGACGATTAAGAGTAAGAATTGCCACATTACCCGTCTGCCGATATATGATTGACATTCTTTTTCTCCTTTTCCTATACACAATTTATTCTAGACTAACGAGTAAGTCACCCTCATTTACAAAATCCCCTATAGAAACGTGGATCTCCTTTACGACCCCTGCACCTTCTGTACTTTGAGGTACCTCCATTTTCATAGATTCAAGCATAACCAAATCTTGTCCTGAGCTAACTCGGTCACCAACTGAAACCAATAGATTGATTACTGTTCCTGCCATTGCTGCATGTACTTCATTCATGTTAAAATCCTCCTTATGAAATATTAATTTTCCGAATGTTTAGATTCGAGAATTTATCTTTATCATAACATATTTTGTTTCTCTGTTAAGAAATTGGTTGTGTAGTTACCCTTTACGAAATCTTTATCATCAATAATCGCTAAATGTAGTGGTAAATTGGTCTTAATTCCTTCGATTATATAGTTGTTTAAAGCATCCTTGGCACGTAGAATCGCATCCGTTCGATTTTCACCCCAAATAATACATTTGGCAATCATCGGATCATAAAAAGGCGTAATCTCATTACCCGCTATAACTGCATCATCAATCCTAACATTTTCGATACCGCTTGGAGGATTGTATGCGCTTACTTTTCCAGGTGACGGGAAAAACGTTTTCGGATCTTCTGCATATATTCTAAATTCAATACCATGTCCCTTTACCTCTACATCAGATTGTGAAAAAGAAAGCTCCTCACCGTTTGCAATACGTATTTGCCATTCAACTAGGTCAAAGCCTGTGATTATTTCTGTAACTGGATGCTCCACCTGTAGGCGTGTATTCATTTCTAAAAAATAAAAATTCTGTTCTTCATCCATAATAAATTCAACAGTACCTGCTCCGGAATAATGAGCAGCCTGTGCCGCTTCAACTGCAGCCTTACATATCTTTTGACGTGTTTGATCGTCAATTGATGGAGATGGAGATTCCTCAATAACTTTCTGATGCCTACGTTGAATTGAGCATTCACGTTCATACAAATGTAGTACATTAGCTTTGGAATCAGCTAAAATTTGCACCTCTATATGATGTGGATTCTCAATCAATTTTTCGATAAACATCTGGTCATTACCAAAGTAAGCCATTGCCCTTCCTTTTGCTGCTACAAACGCTTTTTCGATATCTTGATCGGAAGAGCAAGCCTGCATACCAATTCCTCCACCACCTGCACTTGCCTTGAGCATTACAGGGTAGCCAATCTGTTGAGCAATCTTGATCGCATTCTCGACATCATTTATCTCGCCATGGTATCCAGGTACGACTGGCAAACCAGCACTCTCCATAATTTTCCGTGCTGTAATTTTATCGCCCATCTGTGTAATTACGCTTGCATCAGGACCGATAAATATGAGGTCAGCCTCTTTGCATGCTGTCGCAAAGGCTCCATTTTCAGATAGTAATCCATAGCCTGGGTGAATCGCATCAACCTGCGCATCAATTGCAACCTTGATGATCGCATCAATATTTAAATAGCTTTTTGCTACAGGTGCCTCACCAATTCTTACAGCTTCATCTGCTTCATGTACATGCGGCATATGTGCATCTGCATCAGAATAAATCGAAACTGTACCAATGTTCATTTTTTTGCATGTTCTAATAATTCGTCTGGCAATCTCTCCACGATTTGCAATTAATATCTTTTTGATCAGCACAAGTTCCTCCTCTAAACATGTTGTAAACCTCAAACGTAAGAATGATTCTACATGTGAATGTAAAAATCCTTGTCAAAAACGAGAAACTTTCATAAACTTTTGGTAATATAAATTAAATGGGCTAAAGGAGGGCATAACGTGTTTAATGTAGAGAGATTACGAATCAATTTTAAAACTCTTGAGGATTTCAAACATTTCCGCGAATATGGTCTGGAAGAATTATCAATGCTTGAAGATTTACAGTCCAATATGATCGAAAATGACTGCGACTCTCCTTTTTACGGAATATATGATGCTGATGTTTTAGTAGCTCGCATGAGTTTATATCGCATTGATCGCAAATATGACCGTTTTTTCAGTCCTGAACAAGATTATTACGAGCTAATGAAGCTCGAAGTTCTTGCTCCTTATCAAAAAAAGGATTTAGGAACACTCTTGGTAAATCACGCAAAGAAGCTCACTCTCCCAATTAAAACAAATGCTCGGTTAGGCTCTTATGAATTTTGGACCAAGATGGACTTTATTCCTGTACATTACGATGCCGAACGCGATCGTGGTGAAAATCCCTATGTATGGCTTCCAAAAGGAACTAAGCTTCAGGAATAGCAAGCAAAACAATAAATCCCACCGTATGGTGGGATTTATCTTATTTATTTACTCGCTCTAAGTTTCCATTCGAATCCATCTTGAAAATTGGTTTTTCTTCAACTTCTAACAATGCTAGCTTCCGGGCCCGATCCATGATTTGAACTAACGCTAAATAATCATCATTCACGCTCTTCACAGCTGATTGCTCACTTATAATCTTTAGATACTCTCGTCTCAAATCTTCCAATTCCTGCGTTTTCTTTTGTAGCTCTGTTTCTAAGTAGCGATTTCGTTGAATCATATCTTGATAGACTTGCTTTTGATTTTCAAGAAATTGGATTAGAGCCTCAAAGTCATTATATTCACTTGCTTCAGCTTTTCGCTTAGCATTAGTATCTGTTAAATCTACTTTATCAACTCTTCTACTATTGGTTCGTTTGAGCTTATTTTTTTGTCTTTGTCCTTTCGCTATAGCGATCGCTGCTTCATAATTTTTACGGACTGTACTATTCCAACGAAAACCACATGCTGCAGAGGTTCTACCTAACCTTTCCGCAACCTCTTCAAATGCTCTTAGCTGCGTTCCTCCATCACGGATATACCGTAACGTAACCTCAGCTAAAAGCAAGTCGTCATCAGGCGTCCATGCATCCTGTCGATTTGCAACCATCACATATTTATCCTCCCAGTAAAATAATTAATATTATTTCTATGCTGTAAATAGGTTTCATAGAATCATTTTTACTAGGGTAGTATGTCCGTTTTCATAGAAATTAACTTAAAAATAAACACATATTTATTACGCTTCTTATCCATATTATTATCAGGATGATAAAAAGGAGGGTTTCAAGTGTATAACACACTTCTCTACATAGCGGGTATTATAATTATCCTTTCCCTCATCTTCACTATTACATTAGTTCCACGAAAGCAACAAAATCGAGAATTGGATGAAGGTATAACAATAACAACCAAACATCCAATTATTGCAAATCCGATTTATATAGCTTACGGTGTATTAATTGCGGTATGGCTAATCGCTCTTGGTTACTATATATTGACATCATAAAGGAGATTGTGTAATGCGAAATAAATATTATGTTTCCGTTCAATCAAAATCGATCATGGAAAACAAAGGTGACGCAACGTATGAATATGAAATTGAGGCGTCACCTGAGGATATAGATCATCTTAAAGCGATATTTAGTAAAATGAAGGATGCCGAATATTCTTCGTATTGGAGGACGCATATTCCAGGGGTGCCGTATCATCACGATAAGGAAAATGACATATATGATCGAAATCTAGTACAAGCCTACCAAGCCATATATTCTATGGGAAATCAGGAAGCAAAGGATCATATCCTTGCCATGGGTATTCTTGATTAACGATCTTGCTTCTTTTGCAAAAACTGGTTTGCAACCTGCAGATGCTCATCGCTGATCCATAGAGTAGCTGCTTGTTCAATTTCAGCAGAAATTGACCGTTTAATCAGTGATGAATCTACCACACATTCACTAAGATGTTTATATGACTTAATAATCTCGAAGCTGCAATCAGTAAACTGAGTAGCAAATTTTATGCTTTCCTCCGAAAATGAGCTATGTGGAATAATGTGATTAATATAGCCAAGCTCCATCCACTGATTAGCTGATAGGATCTCGCCTTTGATTAAGAGAGGTAGCGCCTTAACTTTTCCTATTATAGAGAGAAGACGAGTTCCCCCGCCCCAGGCTGTAGTAATACCCAATTTACTCTGAACAAACCCAATTTTAGCAGCTTCTGAAGCGATACGAAGGTCGAATGCAGTTGTGAGCTCTGCACCGCCACCTAAAGCATATCCATTGATCGCAGCAATTGTAAGCTTTGATGAGGAAGAAATCTGGTTTAACAATTGTGCTACTCGATTCATCATATCTAGTGCATCAGCTTTGGTTGTTATTGAATGGAATTCAACAAGATCGCCACCAGATGAGAATGATTTTTCACCCACGCCACGTACAAGTATGACCCGTATATCAGCATTTTCTTCTGCTTGAATAAAAGCATATTGAAGCTGTTCCACCATACCCATATTTATGGCATTACGTACTTCTTGTCGATTTAATTCTAAATGCAATATTCCATCCACGATTTTTTGATTAATATAATGCACGAGCATCATCCTCTTAGATCAAAAATAATTACAAAATAATCATACACTTATGATTTCATATAATCCAGAAAACAAAATGATCACCCTATATATAATTGAAAATAGGATATATAGGAGGTGATTAAAGATGTATATCATCATTGACCCAATAAACCGATTATATTGTGTAAATGGATGGATTTACCATTATCCTCGAATTACAAACCCGCATCCATTTATGTATGCAAATCCAGTAGTTCCTCCTGTGCCGCCAACGCCACCTACACCGCCAGTTAGAAGATGAGAAATAAAAAAAACCTCGATATACTCCAAGGTTTTGTCGTTGATATTATGGTGGACCCTGACGGACTCGAACCGCCGACCCCTACCATGTCAAGGTAGTACTCTAACCAGCTGAGCTAAGGATCCTCTTTTAGTTTCAAAATAAGTATGGTGCGGTCGGAGGGATTTGAACCCTCACACCCATTGGGCACTACCCCCTCAAGATAGCGTGTCTGCCGTTCCACCACGACCGCGATTGTAAAATGTGTAATGTAATAGATGGTCGGAACGACAGGATTTGAACCTGCGACCTCACCCACCCCAAGGGTGCGCGCTACCGGTCTGCGCTACGTCCCGAAGAGCATTAATATTATGCCGGCAAAAATTAATTTACAACATTTCAAAGGGAATTGCAAGTACAAAATTTACCATCATCATTATTTTGTAAACAAACTAAATGACATTTCTAATGTTGTTCGTGTAAGTTGAGAAAACTTTTTTCCTATTTTTTGACCCATTTGATCGAGTTTTCCCTTCTTATTCATTTTCAGTCCGGCATTATTTGTGACAGTATTATCTATTACTATAGGTTGCTCGGTGGATGGAATAAGTTCGGAAAGTTCACTGCTATTATTTGGCGCAGTTAAATTTCTTTGGTGAACAGGCTCAAATACAAATTGGCCGTTTTCAATTCGTGAAATATAATGTGTTGAATCAATAAATGTGTTTAAAGCATCTGATTCAACTAAATTATCTTTCTTTAATTGTAGGCCGAATAACAGTCCAAAAATAAAGAGAAAAGTAAGTAGGAGCAGCTTAAACATCCCTCGATTCATTTTACTTGACCCTCCTTTTCAGCAATAACTGGTATAGCCTCTAAATAAACCTCTGCAAATGCATCGGCAAGTAATTTAACTGTTCTTTTTGATTCCTCTAACGTATTATAAATTCCTCCAATTTCGACTGTTAGTGCGTTAGTTGATAAAGACTGATTATATTCCCCATTGTTGCCTTTTCCTGATTCATAGCCTGTAATAGGACGACATAGTCCCGGATATTTTTCATCAAGAATTTTTTGAATTTCCTCTGCAAATGCTAAATTTTCCTGCCATTTTTTGTTTTGTTTGCCAATAACGAACATTATTTTTGCATAGTCAACACCATCAATGGTAACTGTAGTATATTTTCGATCAACAGCATCACGATGAAAATCGAAAATATAATCGATTTCAGGATTTCTATTTATTGCATTAACAACGCTATCTGCCGAAACTACGTATGCCATCGCACGCTTCATATCCTTTTCTAATAAACGTTGATCGTGATCTGTATTGTTGTAATGAACAGGAATGCCCATTTTCTCTAATTGGTCTGCAAAATGTTTACCGACGAGAGTGATATTATGGCTTTCATGAAATGCACTCTCATCATTGTTATCATTGCTGCCTTTATCATAAATCCATGATTCACGATTATGGGTGTGATACACTAAAACAGCAGGGAACCTACGGTCGTGATTGGACATTACAGGGACATGCTCTGACAGCATCGATCTAGTAGTATCTTTTTCGTCAAGTAGATGTTCGTTCTTTTCTCCAGAGCTTATTACAGATTTATGATCCATGCTTTTTAATCCAGGTAGCTCACTCTTAATAAATGTGTAAGGGTCATTTAATTTAATTCCAAAAATGGTGGACAGCATGTAGTTTACTGGTTTGAAATCTCCTTTTTTTATGAGTTGACCCGGTATCGCTTGATCTATCATTTGTAGATATAGCCGTGAACTAGCAAATGGTTTAATTTGATAGAATCGATCTACTAGATCACTTTTATCAAGTAGTGAAATAATTAATCCCAAAAAAAGTACTAACGTCGCTGTAATCAGTGAAATAGAAATAAAATAGATTGTCAGTGGCCACTTTTTCATCGAATTTTCTCTCCCATTTTTAGATTCTAGTAAATGAATATGAGAGAAAAAACAGGGATAGAACTGCAAATTAATATGAACCTCTACCCAAAATAGAGATTCATATTGTTACTTAGTGAGTATTTCATTGAGATGATAGGGAATTTTACAGTTTAATGTGTGTATGCAGACACATTGTCCATATCGACACCATGATGAAGGGCGGTATTTAGTCCATTTGCCAGTAAATTTCCGATTTCTTCAATAAAGCTGTCTACCTCCTTTGGTGTAACAATGAGATTGTGACCCATGGGTTGCAATATTTCATGGATTAATCTGCGTTTATCCTCAGCTTCTAATCCACCTACCATACCCATTAATGTCGTTCGCTCTTCAGGAGTTGGTTGATCATCATCTGTAAATGTAGGTGGTTTATCATACAAAGGTGTAAACTGATCCGTAAATAGTCGGCTTTTGGGTTTGGGATTGCGGTGTTCCTTTAACTGTCGCCCTAAGTGAGATAATAAAAAATCAATCGTATCACTCGCTACCGAGACAGCATCAACAACCGTAGGCACACCGATCGCAATTACCGGAATATGCAACGTCTCTCTACTGATGGCTTTACGTTTATTACCAATTCCAGATCCGGGGTGGATTCCTGAATCAGATATTTGAATGGTTGTATTTACTCGCTCTAAGCTACGTGAAGCTAAAGCATCAACAGCAATCACAAAGTCTGGCTTCGTTTCATTCACAACGGAAAAAACGATATCCCCTGTTTCTATTCCCGTAATCCCAAGCACACCTGGTGAAAGAGCAGATACATTGCGATAATTAGGATCAACATTTTCTGGCATAAGTTCAAATAAATGGCGTGTTACTAACAGGTTTTCAACCACCTTTGGGCCTAGTGCATCGGGTGTGACATTCCAATTTCCTAAGCCAATAATTAAACAGGTAGCATCATCCGCGATGTCTATTTCCTTTAGAAAATGTTGGAGCTCCTTTGCAAAAGTTTGAGTAACCCGATGATTCAATTCAGAATCCTGACGACGTAATCCAGGAATTTCTATGGTAATATATTTTCCAGGTACTTTACCAATTGACTTTGCTCCCTCATCATCTAATACATGTAAGCGAGTAATTTTTATGTCAGCTGTATCTTCAGTTGTCATTTCAACACCTGGGATATTTGATTCATTGAACTTCTCTGTCGCAGATTGATGAGCTTCGAGAGCTAAATCGGTTCGAACCTCATATTTACTTAGATCAATTTCTCTATTCTCCATAGAAGCCCTCCTTATTCACTAACTAAAACAATATCTTATCTTCATCATGCCAAAGAAAACTTTAGTTTATTCAATCTATGGGCCTTGCCATTCATAAAAAAGCATGATAAGATATTCGATGTTGCATATACGTTCGGTTAGGCAACATTACTTCACAAGTCTTTAAGGAGGTGAAATCATGCCTAACATTAAATCTGCGATTAAACGTGTTAAAACCACTGAAAAGCGTCGTTTTCACAACGCAACATTAAAATCAGATCTTCGTACAGCTGTTAAAAAAGCTGACCTAGCGATTCTGAATAATGATAAAGAAGCTGTTAAAGAACTTCTTTTGACTGCAACCAAAAAGCTTGATAAAGCCGCTTCCAAGGGTATTATTCATAAAAATAAGGCTGCTCGTCAAAAATCACGTCTAATGAAAAAAGCAAATGCATTAAACGCATAAAACGAAAAAAACGACCCCAATTACAGGTCGTTTTTTTAAAGTTTATTTACTTGTTTGTATTCGTAGCAATAATAGCTCTAACCCAAATTGTTTCTCTCTTTGTCCCGTTTTAATCTGATAATCAAGTTCAGCGATTTGGTTTATGATATCTAACAGTTCTTCTTCTGAAAACCGCTTTCCTTGTTCAACAGCAATTTTTATGGGATAGGGGTGTATTTTTAGTTGTGTCGCAATCTGCTTTTGTGAATAGCCCTCATTACTCATAACTTTACTTTGGAGAACCATCCGAAATTGACGTGCTAAAAGTGCCAATATCTTGATCGGTTCTTCATTTTGCTTCGTCAGTTCTATATATATCTCAAACCCCGCTTGAAAATTGCGTTGAACGATCTTTTCGACGAGCTCAAAGACATCTCCTTCTACTGTACGAGATATTATTTTTAATATTTCATGAGACTCAACTCGACTAACATTACGGTTATGTACATAGAGGGAAAGCTTCTCTAACTCATTCTCAACTATCTGTAAATTGTTTGGCAAGTATCGAAAAAGCATTTCCATCCCATCATGACCCAAGACAATGCCTTTTTCTGTGATGCAATTGCTAATCCAATTCTCCCATTCGTTTGGTGAGAGTGATGCAGCATGTAAAACTCTGCTGCGTTTTAGTAACTCTTTGACGACTTTTTTTCGCTCATCTAGCTTATTTTGAGATACCACCAACACCAATGACGAAAAATCAGTAGGCTGTTCAACAAAGGCAAGCAAAGCATCTACCGAATGCTCCACAGTGCTTTTATTATTTGCTGTTAGAAACAGGGCGTTATTCGCAATAACCAAGCGTCGCCCTTCACCAAAAGGGAAGCTCTCTGCCTCTTGTATTGCTGCTTCTATTGGAGTTTTCGTCAGATCGACTACAGAGTAATTAAAATCACTCCAATCAGGATGTAGCATACTCTCCTTCATTGCTTGTAGTGTCTTTTCGATAAAGTATTGCTCTTCACCGTAAAGTAAGTACAATGGTCTAAATTGACCCTTTTTTAGCTCCTCAAGTATAGCTAAATCCATGATCAACTCACCTCCCTCAATACATTATACAACCGTAGATCTATATGATCTACGGCTTAATTTTTTACTCTTCGGATTTCATTTTTCGAACTCCTGAAACTATATTGGCGATCCACCATTGTGTGTCAGTTTCAGTCTGTATGGAGTATTGTAATTCAGTGTCACTAATCCATATAAGATTCAGAATTTGTTCTTTGTCTTCTGCTTTTATTTCCATTACAGCTTCGCCATTAGATCTCTTGATTTCTATAACTTCCTCGGTATAGAAAGCGACAAAAGATTGTTCTAGTGACTCTTGAGTTAGCATATTTTGTTTACTACTTGCCGATGTAAAGGTAGGAGTCATGATCTTTTTTTGATCATTTTCATCATCTTTTGCAGTGCCTAATGTAATTTGGGGCTTGTCGTTCACAGGTTGTGATTCATCGTCTCCTCTTATTGTCAACAGATCAACTTCAGCCGTTTTAGCCTTACTTGGTGGTTCAATGGCTGCTACCTCGGGATTTATATTTACCTGAGTTTGCTCAACATTAGATGTTAATGAGAGCATCAATGATGGTTGTGATGCTTCATTTAGCACAACATCGTTCATACTAAGTTCACTTACTTGCATCGTATGTCTTCCCAGTTCTGACGAGGTATTCATCATGGGTTCTTGTTTGAACAGCTGCGAAGCGGAAACGATCATTACTACCCCGGCAGCTACCGCTGTGAGCGCTGGTAGCCATTTGTTTTTGAACAACCGATTCGACCATATCTCTTTTTTCGGCCCATGAGGAGATTCACGATACTGCTCAATTACTAAAGGATCTATACGCTCTAGGACTGGGAGTATTGAATCTACAATACTATATGGCATTGTTACTCTTGGTAAGCTTTCTAAATCCAGATGCACATTACGTAATCGCTGGTAAAAAGATTTACATTCCGAACAAATTTCAATATGTTGATTCAAACGGTTTTGCTCTAAATCACTTAGATCAGAATCCAAATTTCGTTGTATCAACTCATTCACCTCAACACATTTCATCTCCTCACACCTCCTCCTTGGTATTCTTGAAGTAATCCCTGTAATAGTTTTCTTGCACGAAATAAGTGGGATTTTACAGTATTTAAGGGCAGGTCTAAAGATTCCGAGATCTCATTATAACTAAAATCTTGGATATACCGCATTACAACCACTAATCGAAAATGATCAGGAAGTTTGTCAATCGCATTTTGAATATCTTCTACTAAACCACTAGAAAGTATTTCTTCTTCTACATTTTGAGATGATCTTAGCGTTAGTTCATGTTCATCTATGGAGAGAAGCTCTCTTTTTTTCCGAAAACGATCAATACATAGATTCGTAACAATTCTCTGCGCCCAAGTTTTGAATTGGGCCTCTTCACGATAATTGGTTATGTTCGTATAGATTCGTATGAGAGCCTCTTGAGTAATATCCAAAGCATCTTGTTCGTTTCCTAACAAGTAATAGGCTGTACGATACAGAGGGTTCTCTATCGTTCGCAGAAGTTGTACTAATGCTTCGTGTTCTCCCCTCTTTGCTGCCTGTATCAAATCGGCTTCTATCACTTTTGTTCCCCCTCTAACTTATCTTTATTGACGGCAATTTATATTAAAATGTTGCAAATCGATTCATAAATTATAATCATTTTATCTTTTTTCGGTCTACAATTCTATGGAAACTTAGAACTATGCATTCTAGCTCATAAAAAAAGCTCCGAACATTTCGTTCAGAGCAATATATTTACTTACAACCTATATTTGCAACACTTTCTCTAGCTTGGCAAGCGCCCAATTCAGCTCTTCTTCTGTTATTGTAAGCGGCGGGGCGAGACGTAGTGTATTGACATGTGTCTCTTTACACAATAGTCCTTCTTCTTTTAGTTGTTCAGCATATTTCCGAGCGGGTTCAGTCAATTCAATGCCGATAAATAAACCCCTTCCACGTACTTCCTTGATAATTGGGTTGTTTATTGATTGAAGCTTTTCCATTAAGTATGAACCGAGCTTTTCAGAACGTTGTACTAAATCCTCGTCGGCAATAACATCTAGAGCAGCAATAGCTACAGCACATCCAAGTGGATTCCCGCCAAAAGTAGAGCCATGTGAGCCTGGAGTAAGCACACCCAAAATCTCACGATCAGCTGCAACAGCTGAAATCGGAAAGACACCTCCACCAAGTGCTTTACCCATAATATACATATCAGGAATTACATCCTCCCAATCTGATGCGAATGGCTTTCCTGTTCGCCCAAAACCTGTTTGTATCTCGTCTGCTAGGAGGAGAACGTTATGTTCTTTACATAAATCTGCAGCAGCTTTTAAATAGCCTGCTGGTGGAATGACGATCCCTGCTTCCCCTTGAATCGGTTCAACCAAAAAGGCAACAGTATTCTCATTAATTGCATTTTTAAGGGCCTCGATATCACCATAAGGGATAATTCTGAAGCCTGGTGTAAATGGACCAAAGCCACGACGATATTCCTCATCAGAGGAAAAAGAGGTAATTGTAGTCGTTCTACCGTGAAAGTTACCTTCACAAACGATGATCTCAGCACGGTTCTCAGCTACACCCTTTTTCTCGTAGCCCCAACGTCTTGCTACCTTTATCGCCGATTCAACAGCCTCCGCACCTGTATTCATTGGTAAGATCATATTTTTTCCAGTAAACTGAGAAAGTTTTTGATAAAATTCACCTAAACGATCATTATGAAAGGCGCGTGAAGTTAGTGTTACTCGATCTGCTTGCTCTTTTAACGCTGTTATTATTCTGGGGTGACGATGACCTTGATTTAATGCCGAGTAAGCACTTAACATATCCAAATAGCGATTTCCTTCAGGATCTTCTACCCAAACTCCATCACCCTTAGCGATAACAATTGGTAGAGGATGATAATTATGTGCACCAAATCGTTCGGTTTCACTAATAATTGCTTCCGATTCTGTTATTTTCGATTCTAGATTGTTCAATTTTTACGCCTCCTGTTCATTTCTGCCAATACAAAATTTCTTACTTATTACTCTATACGAATTAGAAAGCTTTTTGAACCCCCATTCGATAATTTATGTCTATTTCCATTGCCTATATGTGATTTCTCCATTACGTTTAAGTGTGAAGGAGAGAGCCCCATCTACATCTGTTCGAAAAGTCTTCACGTTGTTTTCCTGTAATCTATGTAGTACATCAGGATGAGGATGACCATAGCGATTATTATTCCCAACGGAGATTACCGCTATTTTAGGTTTGATCTTTTCTATAAAATAA
>JACDJB010000552.1_pt1 | contig 38218 bp, 28 predicted proteins | sample 7454121 | NCBI WGS metagenome assembly JACDJB01 (sample SAMN14253290, study PRJNA609438) | sludge metagenome | isolation source: sludge after 25d culture with pyrite | collected 2018-12-20
TACGTACACAGACCGAAGCGATGAGCGCTTCGTTGGGAGGTGTACACTCGCTGACTGTATCGCCTTTTGATGCTGTGTATAAAAAACCGGATGAATTTTCTGAAAGAATTGCCCGTAATCAGCAATTGTTGTTAAAGGAAGAATCAAATTTTGATAAGGTAACAGATCCGGCTGCCGGTTCGTATTATATTGAAAAACTGACCAATGAAATAGCAGCACAAGCCTGGAAACTTTTCTTGGAAATGGAAGATGCAGGCGGATTCCTGACAGCTGTCGAAGGTGGAGTAGTACAGCAAGCGATCAAAGCTACGGCTGCTGCCCGATTGAAAAATGTTTCATCACGCAGAGAGGTGTTGCTAGGAACTAATCAATTCCCTAATTTCACTGAAGTATCAGGAGGTAAAACAACAACCGACAAAGCAAAACATAAACATGCAGAGGGTATTGAAACGCTGGAAACAGTAAGAGCTGCCGAAGAGTTTGAAAATTTACGTTTTGCCACAGAGACCGCTGCAAAACGACCGAAAGCCTTTATGCTGACAATCGGTAATCTGGCTATGCGGTTGGCGCGCGCTCAGTTCTCCAGTAACTTCTTCGCTTGTGCAGGTTATGAGGTGATCGACAATCTTGGTTTTGCTACAGTGGAAGCAGGTGTTGAAGCTGCCCGTAAAGTGCAGGCTGATATCATCGTGTTGTGCTCGAGCGATGATGAATATGCTGAGCTGGCTCCAAAAGCATTTGAATTGACAAAAAATAACGAAATTCTGGTTGTTGCAGGCGCCCCTGCTTGTTCCGATGAACTAAAATCCCTTGGAATTGTTCATTTTGTGAATGTAAAAACCAATGTGTTGGAATCTTTGAAAGGTTTCAATGCTCTATTAGGAATTTAATTATTTTACACATGAAACAACCAATTAAAAACTGGGTCATAGCAACCCGTCCCTGGTCTTTCCCGGCATCTACCATGCCTGTGATACTGACCATATCGTATCTTTTCTTTAAACAGGAACATGTATTTCATGAGATTAACTGGTGGTTTGGCATTATCGCTCTCATCGGGGTTGTATTTGTGCATGCTGCCGGGAACTTGATCAGCGATTATTTCGATTATAAAAATAATATTGATCGTAAAGAGTCGTTTGGTTCAAGCCGTATGTTGGTCGAAGGAGTCTTCAAGCCGAAAACAATATTGTCTTTCGGATTTGTTTTACTGACCATTGGCATCCTGATCGGACTGATATTGACTTTATTCACAGGAACGGATTTATTATGGATTGGTTTGATTGGCGTATTGGGTACTTATTTTTACTATGTTTTCAAGTCAATTGCACTCGGTGATTTGCTGATTTTTATCATTTATGGTCCCCTGATTGGTATGGGTACTGCATTTGTGATGACCGGTGAATTATACTGGGAAGTGATTTTACTGAATGTGCCCGTTGCCATGCTGGTTGTTAATATCTTGCACGCCAACAATACACGCGACATCAAACACGATGCAATGGCCAATATCAAAACGCAGGCGATGGTGCTGGGAATCAAGGGTTCAAAGATTCAATACGTCATTTTGGCGCTTGGGTCTTATGTCGTTTTGATTCTGATGAACGCCATAGGGATGGTACATCCGCTGACCTTACTAACTTTGCTGACTGTCCCCGTCGCTCTGAAAAACATCAGGGTGATGATGCAGGCGGATATTGAAAAACCGGAGGTTATCAAAGATCTTGATGCCATGTCGGCTCAGTTGGTGATGATGTTTTCCTTGCTGTTTTCAGTGTTGAATTTTATTGCCAAAGTATTATGAATAGCAGAATATTATTAGCGATATTGCTTGCAGCCGGACTTTGGTTCTTTATGTTTTCGCCTTGGACAGCCGGCATTACGAATTTCTGGCTCACTATGAGCGTCTCCGGTGCTTTGCTGATTTGGATCAGCATGATTTCAACCAAAGATTTTTGGAAACAATTCAGTGTTACATCTAAAGATGTGGCGCTGGGACTGATTTCTGCTGTGGCTCTGTATGGTGTTTTCTATCTCGGAAATTACCTGTCAACAGCCTGGTTTGATTTTGCCAAACCGCAGATTGGAAACATCTACAGCATGAAAGATGGTAGTAATCCGTATATAATTGGTTTGTTACTTCTTGTGGTAATAGGTCCGGCTGAAGAAATCTTCTGGCGTGGATTTATTCAACGTGCTGTTGGTGTAAAGTATGGCGACTGGACTGCTTTCATCGTTACTACACTGATCTACGCGCTGGTTCACATTTGGTCATTCAATTTCATGCTGATTATGGCTGCTCTGGTGTGTGGTGCATTCTGGGGACTGATGTTCATGTACAGTAAAAAGAATCTTGTGCCACTCATCATTTCTCATGCAGTGTGGGATGTGGCTGTATTTATACTTTTCCCGATCGGATAAAAATATTGTTTAAATTAAAAAAATATGAAGCCCAACTTCAAAAACATTCAAATTAATGAATTTGCAGCACAAAAAGCTGCCACGATGCCTGAATCAAACTGGCTGACACCTGAATTGATTCCGGTAAAACCTTTTTATTTAAAAGATGACCTGGAAGGCATGGAACATCTGAACTATGCTGCCGGTCTGCCGCCCTACTTAAGAGGTCCCTATTCGGTGATGTATGCCATGCAACCGTGGACTATCCGTCAGTATGCCGGTTTCTCAACAGCTGAAGAATCCAATGCATTTTATCGTCGTAACCTTGCTGCTGGCCAGAAAGGTTTGTCGGTTGCATTCGACCTGGCCACACACCGGGGTTACGATGCCGACCACGAAAGGGTAGTAGGTGACGTAGGTAAGGCAGGTGTATCGATATGTTCTGTGGAAGATATGAAAGTGTTGTTCGATGGTATTCCATTGAATAAAATGTCGGTTTCCATGACCATGAACGGAGCGGTGCTTCCTATACTGGCTTTCTATATCAATGCCGGACTGGAACAGGGCGCTAAGCTCGAAGAAATGGCCGGAACCATTCAGAACGATATCCTCAAGGAATTTATGGTGCGTAATACCTATATTTATCCGCCGAAATTCTCAATGAAGATTATTGCTGATATCTTCGAATATACGTCGAAGAACATGCCTAAATTCAACTCAATTTCGATTTCGGGCTACCACATGCAGGAAGCCGGTGCTACTGCCGATATCGAGTTGGCTTATACGCTTGCCGACGGACTTGAGTATCTGCGTGCAGGTGTTAATGCTGGTATGGATATCGATGCCTTTGCTCCGCGTTTATCGTTCTTCTGGGCGATAGGGATGAATCACTTCATGGAAATTGCCAAAATGCGCGCTGCCCGTATGTTGTGGGCCAAGATTGTAAAACAATTCAATCCGAAGAACCCGAAATCACTGGCTTTGCGTACCCACTCGCAGACTTCAGGTTGGTCGCTGACCGAGCAGGATCCTTTCAATAATGTGGGACGTACCTGCATCGAAGCTATGGGTGCTGCATTGGGGCATACTCAGTCGTTACATACAAATGCACTGGATGAAGCTATCGCGTTACCGACCGACTTCTCAGCCCGTATTGCCCGTAATACCCAGATTTACATTCAACAGGAAACTGAAATTTGCCGCGAGGTGGATCCATGGGCAGGTTCCTATTATGTAGAATCGCTTACCAATGAAATTGCTGAAAAAGCATGGGCGTTGATCGAAGAAGTGGAAAAACTGGGCGGTATGGCTGCTGCTATCGAAACCGGTATTCCTAAAATGCGTATTGAAGAAGCGGCTGCCCGTACACAGGCCCGTATCGACTCAGGTAAACAGGTAATTGTGGGTGTGAACCACTATCGTTTGGAAAAAGAAGATCCGATTGATATCCTCGAAGTAGATAATACAGCTGTTCGCCTTCAGCAAATTGAACGTCTCAAACAATTGAGAGCCAACAGAAACGAAGCTGAAGTACAGCAAGCGCTTGCCGCCATCACCGAATGTGCTAAAACAGGTAAGGGTAACTTGCTCGAACTGGCTGTTGAAGCAGCAAGGGTTCGTGCTTCCTTAGGTGAAATCTCAGATGCCTGCGAGGCTGTTGCAGGACGTTATAAAGCAACCATCAGAACAATATCAGGCGTGTATTCATCAGAAACCAAAAACGATACAGGCTTTCAGAAAGCTTGTGAGTTGACCGAACAGTTCGCAAAAAAAGAAGGTCGCCGTCCCCGTATCATGATTGCCAAAATGGGACAGGATGGCCACGACCGTGGTGCTAAAGTAGTTGCAACCGGTTATGCCGATTGCGGATTCGATGTGGATATGGGACCGTTGTTCCAGACTCCGGCCGAAGCTGCCAAGCAAGCCGTTGAAAATGATGTGCATATCATGGGTGTTTCCTCACTTGCTGCAGGTCATAAAACACTGGTGCCTCAGGTAATTGAAGAACTGAAAAAACTGGGTCGTGAGGATATTATCGTGATTGCAGGAGGAGTTATTCCGGCGCAAGACTATGATTTCCTCTACAAAGCTGGTGTTGCAGCTATTTTTGGTCCGGGTACTTCTGTTGCTAAAGCTGCTTGCACCATTATGGAAATATTACTGGAAGAATAAGTTATTATTTTGACTTATAAAAATATGTAAAGGACTGATCTGTTTGTTACAGGTCAGCCCTTTTTACTTTGGGTATATTTGATGAATAAATAAACAAAATATTTTTCTAGTTGTTGTAAAACTGAAGCGATAAACTAATTGGTACGAAATATACTTTCTGAAGAATCGAACTGCCGATGGAATCATCCACAGCCAATAATATTGAACTAATATTCGGGAACAAACAAAAAAGATACAGGTCCCTGATAGATAATTTGAAAGATATTGTTTTTCATGTCGACAACGAAGGAAAAATTATATTTTTGAATAAGGCCTGGGAAAGAATATTAGGCTATACAGTAGAAGAATCTTTAGGTGAACATTTTGATAGGTTTATTTATGCAGATGATAGTTTAATCGCACAGAATATTTTTGAGAATTTATTAAAACACGAAGGAGAATATGTTCCTCATCAGTTCAGAGCGATGACTAAAGCCGGGGTAGTCAGATGGGTGGAGGTTTTTGCATGGATCAGTCAGGATAATAAAAATAAACGCATTGGTATATTTGGTTCAGTAACTGATATCACGGAACAAAAGCACATCAAGGAACTTGAAGCGGAATTGTTGCAAGTATCGATTAAATTAACGGCAACTCCCGGTATTGAAATTCCATCCGCATTTAACTTTGCATTAGCCGCATCGGTAAATTTTTTGGAGCTGATAGATCTTATATTTTCGAGTTCAGTTCCGATTATAAAACCATGAGTAATACCTACGAGTGGTGTAACGAAGGAGTAGAGCCTCAAATCCATATTTTGCAGCAAATTCCATGTGATACGATTCCCATGTGGATGGAAACTTTGCAAAGCAATCGTGAAATTGTGATTTCCTCTGTTGTCGAACTGGATGACCGCTGGAAAATAGAGCGTCTTACAATGAAAGGATTAGGTATACGAGCAGTTTTGATTATACCTATATTTGCAGAAAAGGTACTGATTGCCTTTTTAGGCTTGGATTATGTCCAGAGTTCAAAAAAGTTTTCTGCCTCGGAAATAAATATTCTGAAAGTTTGGGGCAATATGTTTACCGGGATCATCCTGAATCAACGAAAAGAAATACTATTGAATCAGACACAGCGGAATTTTGAGAGCTTTTTCAGGGCTAATAACGATTTTCTTTTTGTATTCAATGCCGAGGGGAAAATTGTGGAGATAAATGAGATTGTTAAGAAAAGACTTAACTACAGTTCGGAGGATTTGATTGGTCAGCCCATCGAATCTGTATATCCGAAAGAAAGACAGCTGGAAGCTAAAAAAGTTGTGTATAAAATGTATGTCGGTCTGATCGACAAACATACAATGCCTCTGGTATCAAAATCGGGAGAAATGATTCCGGTTGAGACCGTTGTAAAACATGGCTTCTGGAATGATACGCCGGCTTATTTTGCAATTAGCCGTGATATTTCGGGGATACTTTTATCGGAAGAAAAATTTTCAAAAGCCTTTCAATCCAATACGGTGTTAATGGGTATCATCAATATGGAAACCGACCGTTTTATTGATGTAAACGATACCATGATAAAAAAAACCGGATATGAACGTGAAGAGGTGGTGGGTAAAACTGTTCCTGAGTTAAATTTATTCCGTAATCTGCAGAAGTTTGATGTTGATTCTGAATATGTTAAAAACAGCCTTCCGTTTAAGGAAATTGAAGCGGATTTGGTTAAAAAAGACGGTTCAGTCATGGTCGGATTATTCTCTGCCGATTCAATTTATGTAGGTAAAGATCAGTGCTTGCTGATTACCATGATTGATATTACGAGGCGAAAAGAAGCGGAGAATGAACTGGTAAGGGCCAGGAAAGAGGCAGAAGAAGCCAATAGATCAAAGAGTGAGTTTCTTTCCAGAATGAGTCATGAATTGCGTACTCCCATGAATTCTATTCTCGGTTTTGCTCAACTACTGGAAATGAATAATGATTTACCGGATTCTCAGCGTAAAGGTGTAAAGCACATCATGAATAATGGCAGGCATCTGCTAAAACTCATCAATGAGGTACTCGATATGGCCAGAATTGAGTCCGGTAAAATTTCTATGTCGATCGAAAATATCCAGATACAGGAAACCATCAAAGAAGCGGTTGACATCATAAAACCTTTGATGAAAGAAAAGAATATCAGCCTGAAGTTGCTGGAAGATCTTTCTGAAACTGTTTTCGTCAAAGCCGATAAACAACGGTTGATTCAGGTGTTGGTAAATCTGTTGAGCAATGCCGTCAAATACAACAAACCAAACGGTTCTATCATATTAAATTTTTTTATTAATCCTGCCAATAAAGATTTCATAAGAATTACCATCAAAGATACCGGTGTCGGAATAGAAGATGCAAATATTTCGCGATTATTCATTCCTTTTGAAAGAATAGAAACGGAAGATTTTTCTCCGGAAGGTACCGGACTGGGATTGCCGATTGCCCTGGAGTTAATGCATATTATGAATGGAAATATAGGGGTAAAAAGCCAGTATGGCGTGGGGAGTACATTTTGGGTTGATATTCCGTTGGCTGAACATCAGAGCCGGGACATGGTGAACCAGGATACTGCTGTTTCTGTTCTGTCGGATCCGGTAGAGCAGGTTGCGACCATTTTATATATCGAAGACAATCTTTCCAATACGGATCTGATTAAACAAGTGATGAGCAATCTTCGTCCTAATATCAAGCTGGTTTGTGATATGCATGGAAAGAAAACGATTTCTTTAGCTAAACAACACAAGCCGGACCTGATCCTGCTCGATTTAAATCTTCCTGACATTCATGGCAGCGAAGTATTGGGAGAATTGAAGAATGACGCTGAAACAGCTCATATTCCTGTCGTAGTATTAACTGCAGATGCTACTCAAAGTCAAATGAAAAAATTGATGCAAACAGGCGCCAGAGCGTACCTGACCAAGCCGGTGGATCTTGTTAACCTGTTGATTGAAATTGATAAATTTTGAGTTAAAACCACCTGTGTCAATCGACAATCAGTTTACTTACATATCTTTAAAACCCCTGTGTTTTATTGACAGAGTTTTACAATAAACCATATTATATCTTGTATTTGTCAGACTTTTAAGTAACTTTGCAGTGCAACTTTTTTAATTGTACTAAAAGGTCTTGTCGATACCTCATATATGGATGAAAAATCACTGAATGCCATCTTAAACAGTCCTATCCTGGGTTATGCCTATCATCGTATTGTGTTGGATGATAAGGGGATGCCCGTCGATTATGTTTTTCTCGAAGTAAATAAAGCGTTTGAAAATCTGACAGGATTAAAAAGAGAAAATATTCTGAATAAATCCATTAAGGAAACATTACCCGGAATTGCAGAAGGAGATTTTGACTGGATTGATTTTTATGGTGAGGTGGCACTGAAAGGGTTGGAAAAGAACTTTGATCAGTATTCGCTGCCATTGGATAAATGGTACAGAGTGCAGGTTTATTCTCCCGAGAAAAATCATTTTGCAACCATCTTTATCGATATATCCGACTCAAAAAAGACAGAAGAAGACCTTAGAAAAAGTGAGGAAAAGTATCGGAAACTGATTGAAAACAGTCATGAAATAATCTACCAGCTTTCTAAAGAAGGTCATTTCCTGTTTGTATCTCCTGCGTGGACTTATATGCTGGGGCATTTACCCGAACAAGTTGTTGGGCACTCGTTTACAGAGTTTGTGTATGAAGAAGACTGGGAAAACTGTTTCGCTTTTCTGAATAATTTGCTGGTAACCGGAGAACGTATATCAGGTGTCGAATATCGTGTAAGACATATAGATGGTTCCTGGCACTGGCATAGCTCAAGCGCTTCGCCGATTTTTGATCATGAGAAAAAAATAATTGGTTTTGATGGTGTCGCAAGAGATATAACAGAGAAAAGAAAATCGGATGATTTGCTGCGCAAATTGTCTCTTGCAGTAGAACAAAGTCCGGTTTCTGTTGTAATTACTGATTTGAATGCCAGCGTAGAGTATGTAAATAAAAAATTTACAGATCTCACAGGTTATAGTTCAGATGAGTTAATCGGCCGGAATCCACGTGTCTTAAAATCGGGAGAGCACCCGAGAGCTTTTTATGTTGATTTGTGGGATACGCTTAAATCAGGTAAAGCCTGGAAAGGAGAATTTCATAACCGCAAAAAAGATGGTGATTTATTCTGGGAACTTGCTTCCATTTCGCCTATTACCAACGACAAAGGGGAGATTACCCATTACCTGGGAATTAAAGAAGATATAACGGAACGTAAATTATCGGAAAAGCAACTACATAAATTCTCTAAAGTAGTTGAACAGAGTCCCAATATGATTTTAATCACCGATTTGAATTACGTTATTGAATATGTAAATCCTTCTTTTTCGAGAGTGTCTGGGTATTCTCAGGAAGATATTGTCGGCAGGCAGTATAAATTTCTGAAGTTGGCCATGGCAGATGAGCCGGAATATGAAGAATTATGGACAGCATTAAGAGAAGGCCATGTATGGCATGGCGAAAATATTGACAAACGGAAAAACGGAGAATTATACTGGCAGGATGTATCTATTAATCCCATTTTAGATGAAAATGGCCAAACCATACATTTTGTATCTATCATGCAGGATATCAGTGGCAGAAAGAAAGTGGAGGAAGAACTTCAGGAATTAAATCTGAGTTTGGAACAGAAGGTGATGGAAAGAACATCAGAGTTGTCTATTACCAATGAGTTTTTGATGAAAGAGGTAATTGCCCGTAAAAAACACGAAACGGAGTTGAAATTAGCCAGGAATGAGGCAGAAAAAGCAAACAAGGCTAAAAGTGAATTTATTTCAAGGATGAGTCATGAGCTTCGTACCCCGATGAATTCAATACTGGGTTTCGCACAGTTATTCTCAATGGGTGAATTGTCACCTGTGCAGCGACGTGGAGTTGATCATATTCTGACCAGTGGTAATCATCTTCTGAAACTAATTAATGAGGTGCTTGATATTTCCAAAATTGAAGCTGGAAAAATGTCGTTGAGTGTTGAACAAATAAAGGTGAAGGAAGCGATTTCAGAAGCCATAGATTTGGTGCACCCGCTTACAATCAATCCGCAAATTACAATTTGTTATATTCCGCACGAAACGGATGATTTATCTATAAAAGCTGACAAACAGAGGGTGATTCAGGTATTGGTAAATATCCTGACCAATGCAATTAAATACAATAAGAAAGGTGGAACTGTAACAGTCGAAGCTTTTGTTGAACCGGGAGATGTTGCTGAAAATGATAGGGTTAAAATTGCCATAAAGGATACTGGCGTGGGTATTGCCGAAAAAGATATCAATAAATTATTTATCCCGTTTGAACGACTTGCCAATACAGAAATGCAGATTGAAGGAACTGGCCTGGGTTTGTCAATAGCAAAAGAACTGACAGCCTTAATGGATGGCGAAATTTCTGTTCAAAGTAAGTCAGGTGAAGGTAGTACATTCTTCATTACGCTGCCTCATGTTAGTCATGATAAGCTGAATTTATCAGGGTTAAACGGGAGTGATGTTGTTAGCAGTAATAATAAAAAAGCGAAGGGTACGGTTTTATACATTGAAGATAACCATTCCAATATTGAACTGGTCGAGCAGGTGTTGACAACGCACAGGCCCGATATCAAACTGATTTGTAGTAAATACGGAAAACAGACTATTGACCTGGCGATTGAACATGCTCCTGATTTGATTCTGCTCGATCTTGACTTGCCAGATACACACGGCAGTGAAGTAATCCGGGAATTGAAACAGCATAGACAGACCAAACACATTCCGGTTGTCATCATCAGTGCAGATGCCATGCCTTACCGGATAAAAAGCCTGATGAAGTCAGGGGCAGAACGCTACCTGACGAAACCGTTGGATGTGCTGGAACTCTTGCAGGAAATCGATAAATACCAGAAAAAATAAGAATGAATGTTGTGTAATTTGTTTAAATAAAATTTGTTGTGTTATGATTGAACATAATTTAAAAAACGCAAAGATATTGATCGTAGATGATCTCGAGTCCAATATCGATGTATTGAAAGGATTACTCGAAATTGAAGGCTATACTCAAGTAGAGAGTACGATGGATCCGCGCAAAGTAAGTGAGCTTGTTAAAACATATGACCCTGATTTGATTTTACTTGACCTGATGATGCCTCACATGACCGGTTACGAGGTGATGGATAAATTGAGAGAAGAAAGAATGAAATCGTTGAGTCCCAACAGATATTTGCCCATTCTGGTATTGACTGCCGATATCACCACTGAAGCTAAACATAAGGCTTTGAAATGTGGTGCGAAAGATTTTCTTTCAAAACCTTTTGATTTAATTGAAGTGAGTTATCGAATTAAAAATCTGCTCGAAACGCAATACTTATATCAACAACTGAAAAGCCGTAATCAGGTGCTGGAAGAGAAAGTGGTTGAGTTTTTGAAAATTATGGATGATTGGTATAAATAAATGCTCAAATTGCTGTTTTTTTTATGGAAATTAATCAATTAATTACAGTTAACAATGAAGTGTTTTCTGCATTTGAAAAACTGCTTTCACAGCTATCAGACAACATAAAACTGACTAAAGAAAATTTATCTGAAGTTATTAACTCAAAAAACACATACATATTTGTTGCAGAGGAAGATGGAGAAATAATCGGAATACTTACTTTAATCACATACCTTATTCCAAGCGGAAGAAAATCCTGGATTGAAGATGTTGTTGTTAATAATAATATCAGGGGAAAAGGGATAGGACGAAAGTTGGTTCAACACGCCATTGATCATGCAAGTGCAATGGGTATAACAAAAATAGATCTGACATCAAGTTTCGAAAGGGTTGCAGCAAATGAGTTATATCAAAAAATGGGTTTTAAGAAAAGGGATACGAATGTGTATAGATTAGAAATTAACTAGCTTGAAAAATATCATCTAAAATATGATGAAAAGCATGACGGAAACTAAATCACCTAATATCCGTTTCGGCATTGTCGGAACAAACTTCATAACCGACTGGATAATCGCAGCATCTAAACAGGAAACACGTTTTGAATTGGTCGCGATATATTCCCGTACACAGGAAACAGCTGATGCTTATGCTGTCAGGCATAACATTCCATATACCTTTACTTCGCTCGAAGAGATGGCAAAAAGCCCGCTGATTGATGCGGTGTACATCGCATCTCCCAACTTTTTGCATGCAGAGCAAAGCATTCTGTGTATGCAGTATGGCAAACATGTGTTGTGCGAGAAACCACTTGCCTCGAATGCGAAAGAGGCAAGCCGGATGATTGAAGCTGCGAAGCAGTATAATGTCACGTTGATGGAAGCCATGAAACCCACGCTGACTCCCAACTTCGGTGTTGTGAGGGATAATCTGCACAGGGTAGGGAAATTGCGGCATTATTTCTCGTCTTATTGCCAGTATTCATCCCGCTACGAGAAATACAAGGCCGGCATTCCCGTGAATGCTTTTGACCTTGCTCTTTCCAACGGTTCTGTAATGGATATTGGTGTATATACCATTTACCCGATGGTAGTTCTTTTCGGAAAACCTGCAAAAATAAAGGCGCAGGGTATGAAATTGGAAACAGGTGCGGATGTGTTCGGTACGGTTGGCTTTGAGTATGAAAACGGTATGAATGCAACGGTTCTTTATTCCAAAGTGTCAGATTCCGTACTTCCGACTGAAATCCAGGGTGAATCGGGCAATATATTGCTGGATCGCATTAACCTCATTAAAAAAGTTAGCTTTATTGGTGGAGGACAGGCTTCAATGGGAAAAGGGATGCTGTCTAAACCGGAGGATATTTCCGTAGAGGTTGATAAAGATGAATATTATTATGAACTGAAGCATTTTATTGATTTGGTTTTAGCGGGAAAACCTGAGTCGGATATCAACAGTCATCAAAACTCTCTTATTACCCTTGAAATTATGGATGAAATACGCCGGCAACTGGGAGTTGTTTTTCCTGCGGATTAAAACCACAACTTTCCACACTTTTCCACATTTGCGTTTTTTGTTAATGTGTTCATAACAAGAGTTTTATTGTTTTGGAACAGCACTTGCTTTTGAGTAATCAAACAAATCAATAAAATTTACGATTATGAGAACAGTTCAATTTTTAGCTATTATTGCAGCGCTTGTATTCACAGCAACTTCCTGCGTAGAAAATACCGGTAAATATAAGACATTGGCTGCCGAACGTGATTCTTTGCAATTACAGGCACAGACCATTGAAGCTAATTACAATGAAACCATTGGCATCCTGAATGATGTGGAAGAAGGATTTGCTCAGATTCGCGAAGCGGAAGGCAAAATGATGCTGGATGTAAAACGCATCGAAGGTAACAACATCTCTAAAAAGGAACAAATTGCTTTCCAAATGAGCCAGATCAAAGAAATGCTGGCACAAAACAAAGCCCGTATCGAACAATTACAACGTCAGTCGAGCCAGCGTGGTAAAGAAAACTCGAGTCTTAATAAAACCATTCAGCGGATGCAAACCGAACTGGAAGAAAAAACAGCTTACATTGCTTCTCTTCAGGCTGAACTGGAAAAGAAAAATATCAGAATCGACGAATTGACAGCCTCGGTAGGACAACTTAATACCGAATTGGATCAGTTAAGTGAAACTTCAGAAAAACAAAAACAGTTGATTGAAAGTCAAGATGTTGATATGAATTCAGTATGGTATGTTATCGGAACGTCTACAGAGTTGAAAGCCTCACAGATTTTGACTTCAAACGGAATTTTCAGACCTAAAACAGTGCTGGACCAGAACTTTGATAAATCGGCATTCACAAAAGCAGATAAACGTAATGTGAAGGTAATTACTACCAACAGCAAAAGAGTGAAAGTGTTGACTTCGCATCCTAAGGAAAGTTATAACCTGGTTACTGCCGAAGATAAAACCATTATGATTGAGATTTTGAATCCGGCTCAGTTCTGGAGTGTTTCAAAATACTTGGTGGTTCAAAAATAAATTGAGATAAATAGAATTTATAATACTTCTGACACAATGACAAATGACTCAAGAAGAGCCTGAACCTTAACCTGAAAAATTTCTTTAATACTTTATATTCAACTTCATCTGCGACTAAAGTGTTAGTTGCAGGTGAAGTTTTTTTATCTGGTTTTTTAATGAAGTTTTTTTGTTTGTTGTCGGTGAAATTTTATAAAATCATTACCTTTGCTTTCGATGAAGAAAAAGATATTGATAGTAGAGGACGACACCGCTTTCGGACTGATGTTGCAGAAGTGGTTTCAGCGTAATGATTACGATGCTGTTTTGTGCACCAAAGTCAGAGATGCACAGAATACTTTAGCTAATCAACAAATACATCTTGTGCTGACTGATTTACGACTACCTGATGGAGATGGCATCTTGTTGCTGCAATGGATGAGGGAACAGAAGATGCATATGCCGGTAATCGTGATGACCAGTTACGCAGAGGTGCAAAGTGCTGTGGCAGCGATAAAACTCGGTGCGGAGGATTTTCTCGAAAAGCCCATTGTGCCCTCCATCCTGAAGGAAAAGATTGACCAGGCGCTGAAGATAAAACCAACCCGGGAAAAAACTTCGAAAGATATGGTTGTAAAAAATGACATGGTGATGGGGCAGAGCGCTGTTGCACGGCAAATGTACGATCATATTCTGAAAGTTTCTCCAACTCGGATGTCTGTGTTGATTCTGGGCGAAAGCGGAACCGGGAAAGAATACATTGCCCGGATGATTCATGATAACAGCCCGCGCCGTGATAAACCTTTTATCGCCGTGGATTGTGGCAGTCTTTCCCGAGAACTGGCACCCAGCGAATTATTCGGCCACCTGAAAGGCTCTTTTACTTCAGCTGTTGAAGATAAAACCGGTGTTTTTGTGCAGGCTACTCAGGGAACTGTTTTTCTTGATGAAGTAGGAAACCTGTCGTATGAAGTACAGATGCAGTTATTGCGTGCTCTTCAGGAGCAAAAGGTGCGACCCGTAGGTGCAGCCCGCGATATCAACATCGATGTAAGAATACTGGCAGCAACCAATGAAAACTTAGAAACAGCCATTGCAGAAGGTCGTTTCAGGGAAGATTTATATCACAGACTGAACGAGTTTGCTGTATTTGTACCGCCCTTGCGTGACAGGAAAGGGGATATAACCGTTTTTGCCGCTGAATTTCTGAAACAGGCAAATAAAGAGTTAGATAAAAATATCTCCGGATTCACACCGGAAGCATTGGCAACGCTTGAGCAGCATCATTGGAGTGGAAATCTGCGGGAATTGAGGAACATGGTGCGCCGTGTGGTTTTATTTGCTTCCGGAGATATGATTACCGCCGATGAATTGCCGGTTTTTAATCAGCTGGCTCCCGGCGATGATTTAGCCCTTCAACCTGCCAACGAGAAACAGCAAATCGAACATGCCCTGCGGATTGCCAGAGGAAATAAAACGGTAGCGGCACAATTGCTTAAAATAGACCGCAAAACGCTCTACAACAAGATGCATCAATACGGAATCAAACTCTGATTGTAATTATTTGCTTCACATCCTCCTGCCAGCCGTCGTAAGGTTTACCCCGGCCGGCATCCATGCGTCGTAAGGCCTCAGTATCATATCCCAGTTGGGCAAACATGGGAAGCATTTTGTGGCAAATGGATTGCGCGTGATTGAAATCTCCCTTTTCTACTGCTTGTTGCAGCAACACTTGATTTTCAGCAGTTGAACTGCGGAACAAAATCATGATTTCTTCGTCATCTGCTGCCAGAAAACTATCTTCATTTTTAATGTTATCGGATTCACCGAAAACAGAACGTAAATCATCCAGGGTAAATGGTTTTGCGATAAAACCGGCAAAACCCATTTCGAGCGCTTTTGTTGCACGGAAATCACTTCTTCCAGTCATCAATATCACCGGAATATTACCCGCACTATTTAAAATGTCTAACCCGGAAATATCACCCATTTCCATGTCAGTCAGGATGATATCATAGTCTTGTTCCACTATCTGGTGACCGAGCTGTTTCAACATCCTGCGTACCAATTCATCTGTAATCTTGTCATCTTCGTGCAGTTTTATTTTTCTACTTCTGTTGCTGATAATATTTTCTGTATTTTCAGCAGTTTCAACGGGAATAATAACTTCAATTTGTGTTCCTTTACCGGTTTCTGATTCAATGTGTATCGTTCCGCCCAACATATCAGCCAGCCCCTTTACCACATACATCCCGAAGCCGCTTCCATGCGCCAGTGAATTATTACTTTCCACCCTGGTGAATGGTTTGAAAATATCTTCCAGTTTGTCGGCCGGAATACCTGCACCTGTATCCTTTACACAGATAATCAAGTTACTGTCATCATAACCGAGTTTTACGTTCACGTCTCCTTCCGGCGTGTATTTAATCGCGTTGGATATCAGATTGATGATGATTTGCCTGATTTTCATGGCATCGGTGCGGATGCGTTTTTTGTCAGTCTCATGTTGCAATTGCAAACCTTTTGCAGCTGCCAGAGGTTTGAAAATATCAACGGTTTCTCTTTCCAACTGATTGATGTCGATGTCGGATAAAGTAAGCTGTAAAGTACCCTGTTCCAGGCTTGAGTACTCCAATAGGTTTTCGAGCATGGCCAGAATGTGTTTTGCTGCATATTGCATGTTGCGAATGTCTTCACTTTCACCGGTTTTCATTTCAAGGTAAGCAAGGATCGAACTGAGCGGGCTTTTAATATCGTGCGAAACAGATAACAACAACTGATGTCGGCTGTCCATCACCTGCCTGAGTTTCTCACGCGCCTGCTTCCCTTTGTTTACGTCATTGATGATGAGCAGAATGAAAAGCAGAATCAGTCCCAGCACAATTCCTCCACCGATAATTGAAATGCTGTAATTTCTGTTGATGGTTTCTTCACTTTGATTGATGGCTTCAAGTACAGAAACCAAAGTTTCTTCATGTAAACGCATCAGGAGCGCGGAAATTTCCGCAGAAATTTTCCGGTCGGCACTGATTAAAGTGCTTACCTGTTCTTCAATATCACGTATATGTTCTTCGTATTTCCTACCAGCCTTTCGGGCGATGGTGTCCACATCCGTCAGTATCGAAAGAGATTCTGTATTTGCCAGTTTAAGCGTGTCAACTCGTTGATTGGTAACGATAATCGTACTGTCGATATCCGGACTGAAAACATCTTTCAGTCTCCGGAAGAAATTTTTCTTTTCCGTTTTTTTTATGATGGTATCTTGCCGGATGGTTACCACATTGATGTCTTCTTTTACCGGTGGCTTGTATTCCTGCAGACGTTTGCTGATGTCAGTCAGCGGATTCATTTCCGTAAAACGGCGGTTTAGGATATAAATGTTTGCAGCCTGTTTATTCATCAGGTCGACAATGAGTTGTAATTCAGCTTGCTGCATATTGTTTTTTGCCGTCAGCAGGTTGATGAGGGAATCGACCTGAAGTATCCTGATGTCGAGCTGTTCGATGTAACGGGTATTGTTACTGACAATATAGCGGCTTCCCAGTAACTGTGTCTCACCAACCGCCTGAATCAGTTCGTTAGTGAGTATAAAAATTTCCTGCTGCATTTCAATATTTTCCCGCTGAAGTCTGATCTGATTGCGTTGACGATAAATGTAGACGCTTAATACAACAACAATCAGTCCTGTCAACAGGTATAAAACAGCAGCTTTAAAACCTATTTTACGTTCGATGTTCATGACACAAAGTTAGGGATTATTTTTATTGTCGAAAATCAATCCCCTGTTTATGAACCTTAAACCGTTACCGTAAATTGGATGTTCTTTTGCCGAAATACGTCTTGGTTGTCGTGCATATTGCTGAATTCCTGTAATTTGTTCTATTGCTTTGGCCAGTAAAGCATCGCGTGTGTCACCCAGAGGATATGCAAAATCATCCCGGATTCGAAAATCGGGAGCAAATCCATTAGTAAAATCACTCTGATGGTCTTTGTTGAAGTATTTCAATATGATAGGCATAATTGCCCATTGGTTTTTCTTGTTTTCCTCATCATTGATCAGTATTGATCCAACGTTTTTACCCACCGTGGTATCTCCAATCAACACACAATTAATGAATGGTTTCAGACCATTGATAACCATTTCGCTGGCAGATGCTGTGTTACGGCCTGTGAGAAAATAGATCTGTTGCAGTTTTTCTCCGGCATTTTGCAATGGATATGTATTTGCTGCCGGAGATTTGACATCGATGGCCGTTGCAAAATAATCAACAAATGGATTATAATTGTATTTCTTCTTAAAAGCTGCACTGTTAAAGTAATCAGTGTAGTTTTTATTGAATTCTGTATAGTTGAAAACCTTGTCTGATGTAAGTCCAGGTACAAGCATACTTGCCAGATTTACAGCACTCGACTGCAATCCTCCACTGTTATAACGCAAATCAACAACAAGATCGGTAATGTTTTCCTGATTGAACTTAGCAATCATGTTATTTAATTTTAAATCGTAGCATTTTGTTTCATCCCCCGGATCGTCGGTGAAAAAATTGTACACGAAATATCCGATTTTCTTTTGCTGAATGGTGTAAATTGTATCGAGATAGACCGGATCTTCTTTATAATGAGAGGCCTTCGTAATTGTGACCGGATTTTGACTTACAATTAAACCGTCATTATATTCAACAAAAGTAACAGTAACTTTTGATGACTCATCGTTAAAACAAGCAATCAGGTCACTGTAATTGTTGAGGTTAAGTTCTGTTCCATTAATTTTAGTAAAAAAATCACCTCGTTTGATATTCATCGTTGTTGCAGGAGTGCCCGGTTTCATATATAGCACCACACCGGTTACTTTGTTGTTGGCAGCGCTTTCCCTGAATAACTGAAACTCGAATCCTACATCAGTGTATGTGATACCATTCAGTCTGTCCGCTATCTCCTGATAATTTTCAAAGATGGATGAAAAACGATCTTCACGGTTAATCAGTGTGTTAAAATAAGCTGACGGATTGTCGTATGATGCTTTGTAAGTTGGTAACTCGTCACTCCAGTAATATACTGCCGACATGTAATCATAGACCCAACGGTTAACATAGCGGTTCAGATCTTTCTCTGTTTTAATGTCATCAACGCAAGCGGTTAATGTGAGAGTCAGGCACAGGAAAAAAATTAAATGTTTCATGTGTTTATAATTTATTTTTTATAGTCACATGGAACTCACAAAACAAAATTTAAACATTCCCCTGTGGGTCAAAATTGTTTAAATTTTGTCATGTTCGTTTCATAAGGTTAAATTTCTAATGTGTTATTAAATTAACATAAAAACCAGCTACAATATTAATCATTTGAATTGAAGTTACAATATATACAATGATTATTTTTTATTTTGAGGTAGTGAAGGAGATCTTGAAAACTTATTGAAACAAATAATAAACGTATCTTTGTGCTGAAAAAACCGATAAAACAATATTCAGAATACATGCTGATCAGATACGATTTACCACATAAAAAACCAGGTATTCAACTTTTTACAACCACTCGCCAGGGCGGTGTCAGTGAAGATAACTATGCAAGTTTTAACGTGAGTCCCTTTTGTGACGATTGTCCGGAACATGTCAAATATAATTTGCAGCGACTCTCAGGAAAAATAAGTATCTCTCCGGAAAAAATACTGATTCCGTATCAGACTCATGGAACTGAAATACGAAAGATTGACGCTGGATTCATGCAGTCGGACAGTAAAGAACAAGCGGAACTGCTTCATGGTATCGATGCTCTTGTTACTAATATCCCGGAAGTTTGCATTGGCGTGACAACTGCCGATTGTGTGCCCGTATTCCTTTATGATACAATCAGGCAGGTTGTTGCAGTTGCCCATGCCGGCTGGCGGGGTACTTGTGCGAAAATTGTAAGCAAAACCATTCACTTGATGCTATGCGAGTACAACTGTAAACCAGAAGACATTCAGGCAGTAATCGGGCCTTCCATTTCTGTGCAGGCATATCAGGTAGGAGAGGAGCTATATACCGCTTTTCAGGAGGCCGGTTTTCCTGTCGACCAAATTTTTGTCCGAAAAGATACAGGTCTGTACCTCGATTTATGGAAAGCAAATGAGTTACTGCTTCTCAGCGAAGGCATTGTAAGCAACCGCATCGCAATTGCCGGCCGCTGTACCTATACCGAATATGAGCTTTTATTCTCAGCCAGAAGATTGGGGATCAAATCCGGTAGGATGTTCAATGGAATTTACATACATTCATAATATTTATTCACCATCGTTTAAACCATTTCGACCTTATTCAGTCTATAGGGACAGCATGCTAAACAACAAGATTATTCATTTTAAAAAAGTAAAAGTATGAAAAGATATGTAACATTCGCAATGGCAGCGATTTTAATTCTTGGCATGACCTTGCCGTTACAGGCACAGGTTCGCCAGGCCGGACAAAAAACTGCAGCAGGAAAAGAAATGAGGCAACCGGAAAGAAAAATGATTACTCCGGAAAAAAGAGCTGAAATAATGGCTGAACAATTACAATTGACTGATGTTGAAAAAGCTAAAGTACAGGCTTTGTTTGAAAAACAGCAGGAAAAAGCAAAGCAGCGTCAGGAAGAAATGAAAAATAACCGCGAAGAGCAACGTGCAAAAATGGATGCTGAGCGCAAAGCTTTTGATGCCGAACTAATTAAAATCATCGGTAATGAAAAGTTTCAGCAACATCAGGCACAGCGTATTGAACGGTTGGAAAAAGCAAACAAAAAAATGAAGATGAGGGCTGAAAATCGTGATAACCGTCCTTACAACAAACAGCAACAGCCATGATCACATGATGGGATGGCTGCATTAAAACAGAAAAGCGTCCGAACTATTCAATACGGACGCTTTTTTAATTATAATTTTCTACCGATAAAGAAAACATATCCGTAAAAAGCACTGTATTTTTTATAAAGCATTGCTTCGTGGCGTAAATTGACAACTAAATCTTCCGCCATCGTATTTCCGGCATGTTTGAGCAGAAATTCATCCTGAATGGGAATTTGTGGCCTGAAAAAATTTTCTGTCCAACAATAATCTGGCAGAATGAAAGTGGCTACTGTTCGATATCCCGCATGCTGCAATTGCACCAGTTTCTTTGGTATCGTATTGATTTCCGGATAAGCCTCTACCCAAAAAGTTTCAATCTCTTCCGGACGGCTATCGGTAAACCAGCAAGCCTCCGTCACTGCGAGATATCCTCCTTTTTTGAGATACTTACGCCATTCGTTGACACCCTGTTCAAAACCGATGTTATAAATCGCACCTTCCGACCAGATCAGGTCCAGTTCTTCTTCCCCAAAAGGCAGTGCATCCATGGAGCCAGTGATACCCTGTACCCTGTCTTGCAGGTTCAGCTTCGCCGCGTTGCGGTTAAAAAGGTCGATAAAAAGTGGAAACAGATCTATCGCAGTAACCTTTCCTGGTGCGTGCTGTGCCAGTACCATGGTCTGACCGCCTGTGCCACATCCCAAATCAGCTATACGAGAGTCGTCCGATAAATTATCAATGAAACTCAGGGCTTTGATGGTAGCCTCCGGACTGCCTGGTCCCTGGCGTTCAACATTCGAAAAATATTCGCAGATTAAATTGAAATCGAAATCGTGAATGGTTTTATTTTCGTTACTCATGATGTTAAAATTTTTATTGATGCTGATTCTCATACACAGAGATTTGCATCAGTTGATTAGTTTTGGTATTAAGACATGAAAAGAACTCCGACAGGAGAATCTGTCTGAGTAGTACGAGGGGATAACCGGTGAAGCGTCGTCACAGGTTATTTACAGTACCAAATCCAAATTAATTTTAAACATCCAATGATTTTAGATGATGCAAAGGTAAAAAAATAAATGGAAAATATTTTATATTTTTGCTTTGTAAAATATAATGACTAAACCGCAATGTTTAAAGTGGCTCATTATAATCCCAATGACGACCAGAAGTGGCTTATAACTCGTTTTGAAACGTTTCGTTTCGATGAGTCTACCTTCATTTTGGATAAATTTATTCCAAGGCCCGTAATATCCCTTATTTTTCATTTTGATGAACGTCCTTTAATAATAGAGAATAATCCTATTGTTTTAGAGCCATTTTTTGTTGCCCCCGTTATACCTAAAGCCATATTCTTAAAATTTCATGGAAATATGGATGTTTTCATCGTTGCCTGTAATCCGACTGTTTTTTCCCGTATCTTTAATATTGACCTATCCCCGGTCACTAAAAGAAGTATTAACCTGCCTGCGGATGTTTTTTATCCGTTATGGGAAGAAATTAGACAAATAAAATACGATGAGGACAGAATTGTACATTTTAATAACTTTATAACATCCCGGTGCAGGTCTGAGAATTATCAACCTGATGTTATCGATATTTTATATCAGAAGATTATAGAAAAAAGTATTAAAACACCTCTTCATATAATAATGGAAGAATGTGGTGTCAGCTGCAGAACTTTACAGCGTAAGTTTATCAAGCGAACAGGAGTTACGCCTAAAGTTTTAATGCGTATTGTCCGACTGAATTACTTATGGACAAAAATTAATAATCATTACGCCGTCAATTATCAGGATTTGGTTTTCGAGGGAAATTTTTTTGATCAGGCTCATTTTATCAATGATTTTAAAAGTATTGTCGGAGAAACACCCAATCACTTCTTTAACAGGAATTTAAATATTGTAGAACTTTTCTCAGGAAAGGATGAAAATAATACGGGAGCCTGAGAATAACTGGGAATAATTAATGCTGTCGTATTTTTCCAATTTAGATTTTTTATCTCTTATTATTTTTGTTTTCAAATTAAATCTATAAGTATTATGAAGAAGATATTATTTACTATTTGTGTGCTGATAATAATCGGTTCACAAATGATGGCGCAATCATGGCTCGAGAAAATGGGAAACCGCGTGAAAGAAAAAGCAGTTGAAAAGGTAGAACAACGCATCGAAAACAAAGTAGATGAGGCCATGGATAAAGGATTAGATAAAACCGAGGATGCCATTAAAAAAGGACAAAAAAAGAAACAAACAGAATCCACAGATCAAACCGAAAAAGAAGAGGATACCGAGCAGGCTACTCCTCCGGAAACTCCATCAGCGAAACAAAAAACAGATATATCATATACCAAATATGACTTTATTCCCGGAAATGAGTTAATTTTTGAAGATGATTTGAAAAATGAACAAAAAGGGGAATTCCCCAGTAAATGGGAGTTGGTGGAAGGTAATGCTGAAATTGCGCAAATTAACGGAGAAAACGCACTAGCCATTGTTGACTATACTTATATCACACCTTTGTTTAAGGATAAATCATTCGGGTTACCAGATGAATTTACGTTGGAATTTGATGTGTTTATTGATGGTAACGATGGAGAAAATGCGATTGAATTTTTAAATAGCAGTGATGAAACCATTGCGCAGTCGCTTTTCTGGAAAGAAAGTGATCGCTTTATTTTTAAATGGAATATAACAGAGAACGAGAAAACCAGCGAAGATATTTATGATAATAGTCAGGGATGGCACCATTACGCTTTGTCGTTTAATAAACGGGCAATGAAAGTGTACATGGATTCCAAAAGAGTGGCGAATATTCCCAACATGAATGGAAAACCGGTAAAAGTAAAGTTTTTTGCACGTGGAAATGTATTCCATATTAAAAATATTCGTATTGCTAAAGGGGCTGTACCTCTTTACGATAAATTGATGACTGATGGTAAAATTATTACTTATGGTATTACTTTCGATGTGGGCAAGGCTAACATTAAACCACAATCAATGGGGACAATCAATGACATTTATAGCATACTGCAAAAAAATCCTGATCTGAAATTTTCTGTAGAAGGGCATACCGATAATACCGGAAATGCTGCTGCCAATTTAACACTTTCCGAAGCACGTGCCAAAGCTGTATGCAATAAATTACAGGAAATGGGTATTGATGCAAGTCGGCTTGCGGCTAAAGGACATGGAATGAGTAACCCGATTGATAATAATAACACTGCGGAAGGAAGAGCTAAAAACCGAAGAGTAGAGTTTGTAAGGATTAAGTAGTCAAACTATGATATAATCATTTGAAAAATTGAAACAATGAAAAAATTGACAGTCATAAATTTGTTGTTATCATATAAAGCCTATCTGTCACTATTTGTTCCGCCTTATAGGCTGAAATTTGAATAATAAATCACAAAACAATGAATAGAATTGTATTTGCTGTTGTTTTTCTTACAATGTTATTATTTTCTATAAACGTGTTTGCCTGGCAATCAGCAAAAACGTACCTGCAACAATTGCCGGCTCTGCCCGAAAATATTTGTGAAGCAAGCGCTGATGTAATAATGGAATGGAACAACAGCTTGTTGGTATTGAAAAATGAAATGATCGAATTGCAGGAAAAAGAGAGAGAACAAATGGAACTGGCCAAAGCCAATGCCCCAATAAGAATGGATATGTTTGAGCCAGCTAATGCAGAAAAAATACAACAATTAGGGGAAAAAATATCCGTTGTAGAAGACCATATTAATAAAGTACTTACTGAAATTACTTTATTGCTTATTGAAAAAGGAGGTGACGTGGATGTAAAGTATTTAGCTATTTTGGATCCACTTTACCAACAAAAAAAAGATACTCAGTCACAAGGAAAGAGTACGGCACTTATTGATAAGGAGATACGTGAAGCACAGAGGAATAAATGTATGGAAATGTCTGCAGTCCGAAAAAACTACCTGAAAAATTATTCTGAACGTCTTGAAGGACTGATTGAACTTGGTATAAAAGGGAATCAATTATCCGATGAAATGTTGCGAATGATGTATGCGGACTATACTGTTCGCAGGCAGTATGGTTTCTGGTTAGATATCCTTATCGGTTACGTGGGAGAATTATTATACGTTTACAACGATATACCGGTATATGAAACTGAACAATATAACCGATAACTTATAATAACCAATAACTTATAAATAGAAATAATATGAAGACAAGAAAATACTCTGTTTTATTATCAATATTACTTATTTCGTATTATCATGTTCAGGCACAGTCAGCTCCTGAAGCTCTTCTTGCTCAGTTACCAGGTATTCCCAATGTCAATTGCGCTGCTGATACATCGGAAATAAACCGCTTTTCCGACAGAATTTACAAAGTAAAAGAAATAATAGATCAGGAAATTGACCGCATCCACTCCAATGCGCAATCAGATATGGAAGCATCAAAAAATAAAATTATGTCGGATGCTGTTCGGCAATCGGGATTAAGCGGAAATGATTTGAAAAAGCTACAACAATCAGGCGGCAGTAAAGAGCAAGGGCGTAAGGCTGCAGAAAAAGTTGTTATGGAGCAGTATAATCTTTCGTTACAGGACCTGGAAAAAGTTGGAGAGATGAGTGATGCAGAGCAGGAAAAATGGGCTCAGGATTATGCTGATAAAATGATGAATCAGGCTAAGAAGGATCCTGAAGCAGCCGTAAAAAAAGGAGATAAGGCAAAACGGCTATTTGACCTTGCCAGCGAACAGAAAAAGCTTGGGGAATATATCACAGAAAGAATGACCAGAGTTGCCGGGATACTTCATAATGTCGAAATTCAGGATTCCATTGAAACACGTAAACTGGAAGAAAAAACCCGTCCGCTTGAAGAACAACTTTGCTCCGGGATATGCACGCCCGCTGAAGCTGCAAGATCGCGGGCAGCAGAAAAACAAATATATGCTCTGAAAATTAAGTTTTGTGAAAAAATGTCTCCATTGCTGGCGGATGCCATCTCACAATACCAGACTACGCTGAAAGCCCTTTTACCTGATTACAGAAAACTAACAGACATTCAGAACGAAATAGTCCGATTACAGCAAACAGGAGTGATGGTTCCCGATGACCTGAGTTGCTATACAGCTGTTAGTGAATATGCTGATGTCTTGTCTGAGGCATACAGATATTGGGTCGGTAAATTTAATGACTGATTAATAGTTTGTTATATTCTTCTTTTGAAAATAGTCGGAGGGAATCATCCCCGTAAACTGCCGGAAGTTACGCAGGGCCGTGCCGCGTGATCGAAAACCGGCAAAATAAAAGGCTTCCTGGAAATTCTCTGACTCTCCGGTTTCAATCTGTTGTAAGAAATCGTCGATGCGCAGGTGGTTAATGTAATTCGTGTAATTCTCGTATCCATTTTCGCGCATAGCCTGCGCAAGCGTAGTCCGGTTGGTAAATAGTTCAGAAGCCAGGGTGTTAAGCGATAAGTCCGGGTCACGCCAGGCATTGTTTTTTTTCATATAGGTGTCCAGCCGCTTAATCAGAGCGGCATTTTTGGTGTCAACAACGCATTTTTCAGTCGGTAAAACGACAGCTGCAACACCTGTTTCCACGTCTCCGGATTGTACCTCCCGTTCTTCAATATTCATTGTAACAACAGTCGGTTTCGCGATCAAACGATCGAACAGTTCCATGTAGACAATATAAAGACTGCATCCGACGCTAATATAGTAGTAAAACGTGTGGATAAGCGGACGATTGAAGATCAATACCAAAATATAGGCGATGATATTGATCGATAATGTGAAAACATATTTTTTCATCCATATACGATCCGAGTTGTGATAAAGTCTGGTGCGATGAATGAAAAACACAAACAATAAAGGGCTGAATATGAGCAGAGAGAGTAGGATCCGGAACCAGACTTCAAATCCATTGGCATGTATAAACATCTCCGAAAGCGAGCTATAGGGAGTATATTCCACACCTGCCCATAAACTGACAAGATAGACACATATCAACAACAGCAGGATGGTATTCAGCTTAACAATCCGCCGGAAATTTAACCAACCGGGAGCAATAACCTCTATTGGATAAAGGATATATGCAATAATCATAAAGTTGGCTACCAACAGCAGGTTTGCTGAAACTACAAGTTCAGGTTCTTCTCCGTTGCATACAGCAATAAAGCGGGGAATGTAGTTAAACACGGAGAAAAGGACTATAACAGCCAGAATAACGCGGGAACGTTCTCCGCCTTTACGACGGGCAAACAATAATATTGAGGCGAGCAGGCATACCAACGCACCGGCAAAAATTGTAGCGATATATAAATATTGCATGAAGCAAATCGTTAATAAAATGAGAAAAAGGAGTAATTCAATCGGTATCAGACATATCAATATGCCGGCTTGCTAAGTCCTGAGGGTCACCTCGTAAATAGGAAAGCAGTTGCAAATATACATAATTCAGACAAATTTATAGCTTGTTTCACGGAAGTTTTTGTGGATATTGCTGTGTTTTTTATCGGAACTCCCCAGTAAAAAAGCTGTAAATATGGAACAACAGTTTTGTAAATATGCAACATGACAAATTCCGGTTTTCGATACTTTTGTACGACAATGAATTACAATTTATTGTTCCTCCTTTGTGGCTAAGTCTTTGTGCTTCCTCAGTTTTTTCTTAACCGTTTAAAAATTATTAATATAAACTTTAAAAATTATTTGTAAGATGAAAAAAAGCTATTTTCTGCCTTTGGGAGTTGCATTGATACTTGGTTTTGTATCGTGTAATGAGGCAAACGAAGAGCCTGTTGTTGTAAATCCGTTTGATACCATCAGTGTAAGTAGTAACGATGCAAGGGATAAAATTGTTGTAATCAGCGATTTGCATCTGGGGAACGATTTGTCGTACTCAGAAAACGTGAAGCATTTGCAAAGACTTGAAGAATTTCTGAATGAGGTTCGGTCATCGGCTACCATCAGGGAACTGGTTCTCGGAGGCGATATTTTTGATGACTGGTATGTTCCGACAAGGATAGATACTTATGGTGATGGTTCACAGGCCGATTTTATCCGCAAGACAGTTGCTGCCAATCAGGGTGTTTTCAATGTGCTGAACGGAATCATCAAGGATGGAAAAATCAGACTAACCTATATTCCCGGCAATCACGACATGGGATTTACGGCGGAAAGTGTAGATGTCGCTTTACCGGGCGTGAATCAGGCACGTGATTCGGAAGTTAAATATGGTATCGGGACTTATAACCCCGAAGGTTATCCGCAGATTGCCATTGAGCATGGTCACCGCTACGATTTCTTTTGTGCGATGACTCCGAATGCCAACGAAGAAGATGCTCCGGGTGCTACATTGCCTCCCGGATATTTCTTTGCCCGCATTGCAGCCAATTCGTTTACAGACCCCACCACGATGGAAGAAGCTACCAAAGTTCCTTTGGTAATGCTCAATGATCAGGCAAATGCCGAACAGCGTAGTAAATACATTTATTATAACTTGTGGAAAACTGTTATGGAAGAGGTTATTTATGTGAAAGACGATTTCAGTGAACCGATTATCAAAACAAATGTGGGGAATTATACAAAAACTTACTCCATTAACGATATTTTGCCTAAAAACATTGCTGTTGACGGCAGCATACAAATGAATCTTTACAATGGAATATTCACGCAAGATAATTGGAATGAGCGTTTAAAATACAACAATGTAGACGTCCTGACCGTTATTGACACTGCAATAGTTGGTAGTCTGCATACAACATTCATCGACGAGCAGTCGAATGTACAGTATTTCAGTAATTCCAATTCCAGTGCCCGTCTTGTTGTTTTCGGACATACGCACGAACCGATGATTAAATCGTACGTCAACCTCGATAAGGAACCCTGTCTGTATGTCAATTCCGGCACATGGGAAGATCAGAAAACCCGTGATAAGAACGTCACGATAGATCAGGACAGACTTAAAATGCATTTCGTAATCATCTCGCCAATCCAGTCTGATAAAAAGAAACTGCAGGTGTCGTTGAATCAGTACCGCTACGGCAAACATGTGCTGATGGAAAGGGAGGAATTGAGGTTGTAGGATATAAATCAGGTAAAACTTATTTAAAAAGTTTGATAACACATATTAAAAAAATATTTGTATGTTTGCAAGTCTTAATAATACTTTTGGAAAAAATATCTTCCTAAAGAAATATGCAAAAAAATCATATTCCTATAGATTACGAATTGCTAATGCAGTTGAAGGATGGTAACGAAAAATCATTTTCTGTTATTTTCGATACTTATCACAGGTACTTGTATGTGTTAGCTTGCCGGTATTTAATGTCGGATAGTTATGCGGAGGATGCTGTGCAATATACCTTTATGCGTTTGTGGGAAGGAAAGGAAACTTTTGATTATAGGTCAGGGATAAAAAATTTACTATTTACCATTCTGAAAAATTATATTCTGAATGAAATCAGGCATAATAATCTGGTGATTCAAAAAAATTATGAATTGGCACAGTTATCAGAAGAGATGGAAGTAGACTTTTTGAATAAGTTAGAAAATGATGATTTTAAAACACATTTATATCGGTTAATAAATCAGTTGGCGCCTCAGAAAAGAGAAGTTTGCTTGTTGAAGATACAACAGGGAATGTCTAACCAGGAAGTGGCAGATGCCATGAATATTTCGGTACCAACGGTAAAATCTCATTATACGCAAGTAATCAAGCTGTTACGTTCACAAATGGATAAAATTATTATTGTTGTTCTGGCAATGAAGTATTTTATATAAATTACGGCATAAGACTCATACCATTTATCCTAATAACTGTTTATTAGTGTGTTAACAGGTATTTAATAATATATTTTCAATATGATAGATCCGAAAATTATTGATAAGGTTCTTTCTAAAACAGCTTCGCCTGAAGAGGCTCGTCAGGTCGCCGCATGGTTTGCTACTAATGAAGGGCAGGAATATTTTTCTCAACGATATGATAGAGAATCATACATGCTGAATGAAAAGATTATAAATGAGTGGTCCGATCATGATATTCCAACGGAGAAAATGAAGACCTTGTTTATTTCGCATCTAAAAATGCGAATACGTACTTTCCGTTTTAGGGTAGCAGCTGCAGTTTTTATTCCCTTTGTTTTTTTAGCTGGTGCATTTACATTTGTAGTTAATCGCACAGGTGTGTTTTCAAGTGAAGAATTGGCCAAAGTGACAGTTCCCTACGGTGAGCAGGTTCAGATAGTTTTACAGGATGGAACGACTGTTCAACTTAATTCTGGATCTCAGTTGCAGTATCCGAAATCATTTGGTCTTTTTACCCGTAAAGTGAAGCTAACAGGTGAAGCTTATTTCTCTGTAGCAAAAGAAAGAGGGAGGACATTTATTGTGAACCTGAATGAAATTGATGTAAAAGTGACTGGTACCAGATTTAATGCAAAAGCATACTTCACCGATAATAATATTATAGTTTCACTTGAAGAGGGCAACGTTATTGTAATGGATAAGAACGACAATGAATATCCGTTAAATGTAGGCGAGATTGCCAATTATGATCGAAATACCGGAATTTGTACCGTAAATGAGATTGAAGATATGACCTTGCATACAGCGTGGCGAACAAAAAGCCTGAATTTTTACAGGACACCACTTAAAGAAATTTTAAAAACTCTTGAGCGACAATATGATGTACAATTCTTAGTGAATGATTCATCCCTGTTGAATTATAAATTTAGTTTTTCAACCAGCAGGGTAAATGCAATCGAAATATTTGAGGAGCTGGAGAAGGTTTCAAAAATCAGATTTGCAAAAAACGGCAATAATAGTTTTAAGGTAACCACGTTGAGATAAGTTAATTTTTTGGATTTTTTTTTGTAACCTGTTGATTACAAGCTGTCTGTGGTGGGCTTTGATCAGCAGGTTTTATTTTCTTATAAATAGACTCATACTTTGTTTTATCTGATGTGTTTACTTATTATAACTTTAAAATAATAATTTTATGAAAGCAAAAAATTTACTTATTTTGGCTGCGCTGGTTATCTTTGCTAATGTTAGTGCGGAACCTGCGATCTACTATGTAGTTCCAGGGAATGAAATGACAGGTAAGGATGGTAAGTCATGGGAAAATGCAGTTACCATCTGGGATATCTATAACCATGAAACCTTATATGCTAAGAAAGATGCGAATGCAATCTGGAAGAATGGTGACGTTTTTTTCTTTGCAGGTGGTACTTACTATCCTTCATTAACAGCAGGTGGTACTGCCGGACGTATTTATCGTGGTTTTAAGTTTGTTGGAGGTTGTGATCCTGCCAAAGGTGAAATCACTGATCCTGATTACAGACCTGATTATCGGCCATCAACGATACCTACTGTTTTCTCCGGAGATCTCAATGGCAATGGTGTAGCTGACCCTGAAGATGCTCAAAACCTTATTTTTATGCGTCGTGGTTCTAACCTGAATCTGGATGCAACTGATCAATATGATCTTTCAAAGGCAACTGGGAGCAATGGAGAACTTGCTCCATTGAGAATTTATGGTTTTGAATTTAAGTGTACTTATAATGGCAATTCTTTCCCAGCATCAGAGAGTGCAGATTCACATAGTGGCTGGGGTGCAGTTTGTTCAGTTCAGGCGTGGATTGAACTCTACAACTGTAATATTCATGATACTTATGCAGAAAAAGCTTCAGGTTTAAATATCTACGGTTCAATGTATAGAGTTACTGATTGCCAGTTCTATAACAATGTAGCTGTACAGACTGGTTCCGCTTTACGTATTAATGTAAATGCAGCTTCCCGTTATACACGTGGTGTTGTTGAACGTTGTTCTTTCTATAACAACACACTTTCTGACCGATTTGGCGGTGCTATTGCACTGACTGCAGGTGAAATGTATTTGGTTAACTCAACAATTTCAGGTAACACAGCTTATTATGAAGGCGCAGGTATTGTTTCAAACGGTAGTTCTACTGCTGACCGGCGTTTACATATTATTAACTGTACTATTGCAGGTAATAACTGTACTGCGAACCCTTCAGAGCTCTATACTACAGATCCTTTGACAGGGACTGTGACAAATCCGGGTTCCTGGGTTGGTAGTGAGATTCGTTTGGCTAACGATCCTAGTTGCGAAATATGGAACTCTATCATCGTGGGTAAGGAAGAAGATGGTACTATAGCGAAAGCTCCAATTGTAATCAAGGATAGTCTCAGAGGATCAGAAAACAAAAGCTTCAAGTTATCTTTTAATGTAATTGGAAGTATGTATGCACTCATTGATGGGCAACTTCCATCACTTGATGTTGATAATTATAATTTTCAAAATGCTGAAAATAATTGGGTTGCTGTATTTGGAGCTGCAGAACTAAAAGACAATGGTGGTAGTACTATGACTATTGCTCCTAATAAGTCTTATTTTGACAATCTTAATACGAGTGGAAAGTATTGGCCTGCATATGTAAATGATGCAAATACATATGCTGCAGAAATTGCATATCATAAACTTTTCTCTGTTTCGGGTTTTGCAGTTCCTGATCTTTCTGTAGACCAAAGAAATGTTAAACGTAACCCTGATTCTGAAGCAGACTATTCTCCAGGTGCTTACGACTTTCTTTCTACATTTACAGGCATAAAAACTGTTACAACATTAAACGGACAGCGTCCAACAGCAATTTATAATCTGGCTGGACAAAAGGTTGATAAAAACTATCGCGGTATGGTGATCGTGATAATGAATAATAAGAAATATCTTGTTAACCGAACAGATAATCAGACACTTAGGTATTAAGATGAAAAACGGAGTTTTAATTCTTATTTTTGTATTTGCCGCAGTTTCTACTACGGCAAATACTTTTTCTACCTCTTTGAAAGTAGGTACATATAATATTCGTGTTGCTGGCGCATCCGGTGACTCTGGATGGAAAGACTGGAGTAAGAGAAAAACTTACATTGCACAAACCATAACAACCTATGATTATGATGTCATCGGTATAAATGAATGTAGGGGAGGGGTGCAGTTGTCTAATATACAGGAAATGTTAAGTGATACTTATAATTTTGTGCTGTATAGTGATATGCAAAATCCGGGAGTTTACAACCCGATTCTCTTTAAGAAAGATAAATTCAATTTACTAAAATCAGGAGTTTACTTTCTGAATGCAAATGACCTTACCCATCCCATTATTTCTTGGGATAATTCAGGTAATTATCGTTTTACTGCCTACGCGAAACTTCAGATTAAAGAAACAGGAGAGATTTTGTATTTTTTTCAAACACACTTCGACCATTTTGGAGAAACAGCCCGTAATGAGCAAGCCCGTATAAATATGGAACAAGTGAGAAGAATTGCCGGTAGTTATCCTGCAATCGTATGCGGAGATCACAATGCAACAAAGTCTCGAGTTCCTTTTTATAATATGATGCTCTCTTATATGCAAGATAGTCGGGTTTCTGCAGAAACAAAAGTAAACATAAGTAGTGGTGATGGCACTTTAAATAAACGTAATGTTAATGGAAAGAATGTATGGGACCCTTCCTTTAAAAGTGGATCTCGTTTGGATTATATATGGATTCGTGGTATGATCGCAACAGAATATCGTCACATCGATGATACTTTTGGAAATGAGGAATGTCCATCAGACCATCTTGCCATTCAGGCAACTGTAACGTTGAATGATTTTATTGCTCAACATACATTCTATGTTGATCCAACCGGAAGTGATGGAAACGGCACAAAAGATAATCCATTTAATGATTTGCAGAAAGCCATCAATGCAATTACGCAAGCTGGTGATACAATATTAATTAAAGCCGATAAACTGAATATTGCAGGTAATGGTAAAAATGCTACAATAAATGTTACAAAAACATTGACAATTATTGGTGGCTACAATGATGACTTTTCTGAGGTAATTGGACTAACAGAATTAAATGGTGACTTGAATGGAGATGATGTTTATGATAACTTTACTATCACCAATACCTCTGATAATCTCAATCGATTGATAACAGTAAATAGTACCTGTGGGCTTGAAATAGCGAATTTCAATTTGCATGGAGCGAATGCTCCTTTAACATCATTTTCAGGACAAGGTGCAGCTATATGCTGTTCAGGCTACAGACTGCAGATTGACAACTGCTGGATTCATGGTAACATTTCATATGGTAATGGTGGTGGTATATACTGTGCTGGAGCTTTGGATATAAAAAGATGTAAAATGTACAACAACATCTCTTCTTTTGGTGCAGGAGGGGCTTTTTATTCCATAAATTATAGTGGTGAACTTTATTGGAGGATGTCGGTTAAAGACAGCGAATTTTATGGTAATAAGGCTACAATGGGGGGAGCCGGATACAATGGTGGATTCTCATGGCTTGGTGTAACCGGTTGTAGTTTCTATAATAATAAGGCTACAAATTCGGGTATATTTTACGTGCTGCGTGCTAACTACGACAGCAATGTATGCTTTGCAAACAATACTTTTGCAAATAATATAGTGGAGGCAACAACGATTTCCGGACTTTCAAGTGCCAATAAAGGGGGAAGTGCTATTTGGATAAAACTGAATGGAGAAGGCAGTAATGTGGCATTAGTAAACAATACTATCGTGGGTAATTATGCAGCTTGTCTTACTAATAACTTACCTTCTTCAGACTTTAATGGTGCTGCTGTACAAACATTATCAGACTGTACTATTCGTTTGTATAATAACATCATTGCTGCTAACCAAAGTACAGCTTCAACGGGAGGCGATATATATCTTTTTAATACAATATATGTTGATACTCAGCATAATGTTTATTCTAGCAGTGCTAATATGAAATTGAATCCATCAAGCAATGATCTCTACATGTCAACATACACTGCTGCGCAAGCAGCAATATCGAATATGCTGGATGGAAAGATTGTGGATGATAAATATGTTGCGAATCTTACTTTCGAAGCAAATACGCCAACAATCAAGGTGAAAGGCCCTGCTTTTGGCTCCCAATACATCACATTCATTCCAAGAAATAACTATGCTGAATATAGATATATTGGTGATGTAAACCATAATGCACAAATAACGGGTGAAGAATTTCTGACAACTGATCAAAGGGGCCTTAACAGGAGAACCGACGGTTCTTCTTGTGCAGGTGCGTATGAGTATGGAGAAGGAAATGCAAGTGGTATTTCAGAAATACCGTTTATCCCTGGGGTTGGAAATTCTTATATATACGATCTAAGTGGAAGTAGAGTCCTAACTCCCCTGAAAACACAACATATTTACATTCAAAATGGAAGAAAATTTCTCATCACAAGATGATAAGCTGGTTGATATTCTAAGTTTATTTTTTATCAGAATAAACTCATACCTTTTTGTCCCTAACGTGTTTATTATTTATTAATGAACAGAAAGTAACTTTAAAATATAAAAACATGAGAAAAACAAGACCTATAGCAAAGGTCATTTTACTGTCTTTTTTTCTGACGTTATTCTTTTTGAATACGCATGCGCAGAAAGTCTCACTATCGGTTCAAAACGAGTCTTTTGAAAATGTAATACAGTCTATCAAACAACAAACTGGTTTGGTGTTTGTATTTAGTGAGCAGCTTGTTGACCTGAATCGTAAGGTAAGTATAAATTTAAATTCCGTTCAGGTTGAAGAAGCCCTTATACAATTGTTGAAAGGTACAAATCTTAGTTTTGAGATTAATAATAACAAATTGTATCTGGTGGAAAAGAAAGCTGAACAATTAATTAATGAACCATCAAAATCAAAAAAAATTACCGGCTTGGTAACCGATGAAAAAGGAGAACCTATAGTAGGAGCATCAGTTGTACTAAAAGGATCTAATACCGGAACAATTACAAATATCGATGGTGTATTTACTCTCGAAACACAAAATCAATCACTGATTACAATTTCTTATATTGGATATAAACAAACAACCCTGAAAGTTGGTGCGGATGTCAATTATAAGGTTGTACTGGAAGAAGATTCCAAGTTCCTTGATGAAGTAGTCGTAGTTGGTTTTGGTACCCAAAAGAAGGTAAACCTAACCGGGGCCGTCTCTGTTATTAATAGTAAAGATATTAACGACAGACCGGTGACCTCAGCTGCTCATGCTTTGCAAGGCCTTGATCCTGCGCTTAATATCGGAATCAATTCGGGGAAGGCAAATTCAGGTTACACCATTGATATTCGTGGTACTGCATCATTAAATGGAGGATCTCCACTAATACTTGTAGATGGTGTTGAGATGGAATTAAATCGTCTCAATCCCAACGATATTGAATCTGTATCCATTCTCAAGGATGCTTCTGCCGCATCCGTATACGGTACTAAAGCTTCATCGGGTGTCGTGTTGATCACGACTAAAAGTGGTGGTGGTTCGAAGGTTAAGGTCAGCTATAATGGACGTTTGGGAGTTCTTCAGAATACAACAAGTACAGATTATGTGACAGATGGTTACGACTGGTTGCGTACAGTTGATACTTTTTGGGCTGCATCAAATAAAAGTGGTAACTATACTAAATATACTGCTACCGACTATGCAGAGCTCTGGATGCGTCGTGGTGATTCATCCGAAAACTCTTCTCTCCAGTGGGCAGTGGCTCAGAGTGATGGTTCTTACAAGTATTATGGAAACTTCGACTGGTACGGATATTTATTTAAACGTTCCCGTACACAGCAGGAGCATAATGTATCTATACGCGGAGGAAATGACAAGGTGAAATATTTTGTTAGTAGTCGTTATTTTGGTTCAGAAGGTATTATGAATATCCAAAACGACCCTTATGATACATATAGTATTCGCAGTAAGGTTGATGTAAATATTACCAAATGGTTGCGCTATCATAATAACATAAGCTATTTTTATGGTAAAGCATGGTGGCCGGGGATGACGAATCCACAATATATTTTCTCTGGGGTTACATATGGTGCGGCACCTTATATACCTGCGCTGAATCCCGATGGTACAATTGTTCATCAAAATCCAAACAGTAATCAGACTGCCGATGTTGCAGGTGGTTACAATCTGATGCTTACTTATGGTAAAAACTCGAATACGGAAATAGAGAACGAAATTACAATTAAAAATGGTATTGATATTGATATTTTGAAGGGATTGGCTCTTCATAGTAGCTATTCGTACACATTTGCTGGTCTTTTTAATCAGAATCGTTATACTATCGCTCCTTATTCTACTAAAGTAGGTGTAATTACGTGGACACCTGATGACCCATCCGCAAAATTTCGAAATGAACTAAATGAGAGTAATCGTTCTACATACAAACAATCATTCGAAACATATGCCGACTATATTCAAACATGGAATAGCAGTCATAATTTCAAGACAATGGCTGGTATGCAATATGATACCCGTTATTACCATCAGAACAAGATTACTGCAAATGGTATGCTCTCAGAAGATCTTAATGACTTCAATCTTGCTGCTCCTACATTGTATCAGGTATCAGGAGGAAAGAGCAGATATAAAACACTTGGTTTTTTTGGTCGCTTGAACTATGACTACGAAGGTCGTTACCTTGTTGAAATATCGGGACGGGCAGATGGTTCCTCACGTTTCTGGAAAAAAAATCGTTGGGCCTTTTTCCCTTCTGCGTCTTTCGGATGGCGTACAAGTGAGGAAAAGTTCTTTAAGTCAATGAGTAGTTGGTGGAACAATGCGAAGTTACGTTTCTCTATCGGTTCTTTGGGAAATCAACAGGTTAGTGATTATCTTTTTATTGATGAAATTGATACCAAACAATCTAATCCAAGTTATACATTGGATGGAACAAATCCTCTGGCCTATTCTCAAGAATCAGCACCGGTTGCCAGCAACCTGACATGGGAGAAGGTTACTACCTACGATGTTGGTGTAGACCTTGGTTTTTTCAATAGAATTAATATTACGGCCGACTATTATATCCGCAACACGACAGATATCATGGTGGCAGGAGCCTCTTTGCCTGCTGTATATGGAGCTTCAGTCCCTAAACAGAATGCAGCTGATATTCGCACAAATGGTTGGGAAATAGGTATTACATATCATGATAATTTTAAACTCCGTGGTTCTAAATTTACCTATAATATTCGTGCTAATATTGGTGACTATACAACAAAGGTTACCCGTTTTGATAATGAAACAGGTAAAATAGGGGACCACTATGTAGGTGAGACACTTGGGGAACTTTGGGGATGGCGTACTGATGGACTATTCCGGTCTGATGAAGAAGCACAGACATATGCTTCTACGGTTGATCTTACTTATCTGCAAAAATACATTGCTGATGCTAAACCTCCTTATACCGGATGGATGGCAGGTGACCTTAAGTATCTTGATCTGGATGGAGACAATAAACTTTCATTAGGTAGTAGTACTATCTCCAATCCTGGTGATCGTACCGTTATCGGCAATATACTCCCACGCTATTCGTATAGTTTCGGTGGTGACATTTCTTATAATGGTATCGATTTTTCTGTTCTTTTTCAGGGGGTAGGTAAACGCGACTGGTATCCTGGTGCGGGCGAATCAAATTTGTTTTGGGGATCCTATTGTCGTCCACATAACACCTTCCTTTCACAACAGATGATTGATAATATGTGGTCAGAAGATAATCCGGATGCATATTTTCCACGTCCACGCGGATATGCTGCTTATTCCGGTAATTATTCTCACAATGCTGTGTTGACTGCAATTAATGACCGTTATTTGCAAAACGTTGCTTATCTACGTTTAAAAAATCTCACACTCGGATATACCCTTCCAATCAATAAGTACATTGAACGGTTACGTGTTTATATAACAGGTGAGAATATTTTTTATTGGTCTCCTATGAAGAAGTATAACAAGTACATTGATCCTGAGCAGGCTGTTTCTGGTGTGTCTGCATATGCTGA
>JACDJB010000554.1_pt1 | contig 38182 bp, 30 predicted proteins | sample 7454121 | NCBI WGS metagenome assembly JACDJB01 (sample SAMN14253290, study PRJNA609438) | sludge metagenome | isolation source: sludge after 25d culture with pyrite | collected 2018-12-20
CTGGCGAGCACGATCTTCTGGACGTTCCCGCCTGAAAGCGAGCGTGCGAGGGTGCTTAGCGAAGGGGTGCGGATGTCGAAGCGCTTGACTGCCTCAACCGCGAACGCCTCTGCCCTACGCCAATCGATCAGCGGACCGCGTGCGAACTCGGGGTCACGCACTTGGCGCAAGACTAGGTTCTCCGTGACGGTCATGGCGCCGACGACGCCTTCCGTGCGGCGGTCCTCAGGGATGTATGCGACGCCTAGCCTGCGCGCCTCCCGCGGTGACATGCGCCCGAGATTCACGCCTCCAAGCAGCACTTGGCCGCGGTCCGGTCGCGCGAGGCCGGTCACCACTTGCGCGAGTTCGCTCTGGCCGTTGCCAGCGACCCCCGCCACGCCGAGCACTTCGCCAGGCCGCACTTCGAGGTTGACGCCGCGCAGCGCGGAACCGCGTGCAGCGCGCAGCCACACGTCCTCCACGCGCAGCAGCGGTTCGCCGACGGGCGCGATGCCGAGCCTTTGCGGGGTTGCCGTTCCGGCGCCGACCATGAGGCGCGCGAGTTCGGCAGCGTCCACCTCTCCCCTGACGCGCCGCCCCACGACTTTGCCGCCCCTCAGAACGGTGATGCGGTCGGCCGCGCGGCGCACCTCGTCGAGCTTGTGGCTGATGAGGAGGATGCCGCGCCCCCCTTCGCGCATGCGGTCTATCACCTGGAAGAGGGCGTCAGATTCTTGCGGTGTTAGCACGCTAGTCGGTTCGTCGAGAATCAGGAGCCTGGCGCCTTGGAGGAGGGCCTTGAGGATCTCGACGCGCTGCTGCTCTCCCGGTGCGAGGTCACCAACTAACGCGTCCATGCGCACTTCGAGGCCGTAGCGAGCGGCGTACTCCGCCGCGCGTCCGCGTAGGTGACGCAGCGGGCGCCAGAACGGCGTGCCGCCAAGCCCTAATGCGAGGTTCTCGGCGACGCTGTGGCGTTTGGCGAGGTGGAAGTGCTGCGCCACGAGGCCGATGCCCAAGTCCATGGCGTGCTTCGGGTCGCGAACCGTGGTGGGGTTGCCATCCAGGTATATGGCGCCCTCATCGGGCTGCAGCAACCCGTAGAGCATACTTATGAGAGTGGTCTTGCCGGCACCGTTCTCCCCCAACAGGGCGTGTACCTCGCCTGGGTTTAGGTCGAGGCTCACGGCTTCGTTCGCGGTAACGCCAGGGAAACGCTTGGTTAGGCCGCGAACGCTTAACAGGGGGACGGAACGGGCGCCCGGCTTGTCAACCGGCGACCGCACTCAGGTAAGCTATCACACCAGCGGGCGACCCTCGCGAAACAACAAGAGGCGCCGTCCTGGACGGCGCCTCTCCCCATAACACTCCGGTCAGGTCAGTGGTGATTCCGCCCGTTGCGTTTCGCGCTCGTAGTAGGGGTTCGTGCCCGTCTCGTGATCGGTGGCGTCTTGCACGCCGACGATCTCTGGCACGTTCTCCTTGAGGATGCGGTCGATGCCCTGCTTGAGGGTGAGGTCGGCCGCTCCGCAGCCGTGGCAGCCACCCCCGAAGCGGATGATGGCGACGCCGTTCTCCACACCCTCAAGGGTTACGTTGCCGCCGTGGCCCGCAACGCCTGGGTTGATCTGGCGGTCGATCACTTCTTGTACGCGCTGAGCGAGGGGGTCGTCCCAGGTCGGGCTCGGGTAGTAGACGCGGAAGCCTGACTGCATGACTCCCTCGACGAAATCGACGGTGGCGCCCTCCAGGTTGCCCGCGCTGAGCGGGTCAAGGTAGACCTCGAACCCGTCTACGCTGATGACTTGGTCGTCCGGGCGTTTGTCTTCGCCCTTCACGAGCCAGAGGCGCTGTTCAGCCCGGTTACCTGCTATGCGCAGGGCCCCTACGCCTTGGCTGCGTTGCGCCTCGATGAAGTGGTGGACGCGCTCTTTGGCGATTTCGGTGAAGGTCAACATGAGGCCTCAAGCCTAACCCAATGAAACCGCCCCTAGCGGCATCCACTACACGTAACGTAGTGGCTGGGCAGCTAGGGGCGGCTGGGACGCTCTCAGTTAGAGGACTTGCATGACGTAGTGGTCGGTGGCGCGCTCGAGGCCCGCGAGGTCGGCGACGTACACCCCGCGGGTGCCGGAGAGGGCGCCGTCGTTGCGCAGCTCACCGAGGATGCGGGTGATGGTCACGCGGCTGGAGCCGGTGAGGTCGGCGAGGTCCTCGTGAGTGAGCGCGAGCGGCAGCTTGATGCCTCCCTGCTGATCGTCAGCCGGTAACCCGAACTGCTTCGCCAACCGCAGGAACGCGCGCGTAACGCGGGCACCTACAGGCATTTCGGCCTCGTCGAGCATCTCGCGACTGCGCCTCAACTGCCTTGCGAGGCTGCGCAGGACGTAATCGCGGAGGCCGCGGTCGTTCATGGCCTGCTGCGGGTCGATTGGCGTGAGGCATGCGTCATGCACCGCGACCACGGTTTCGGCGTGGTTACCGCCGTCTAGCGCGGAGAGACCCAAGACGTCACCTGGGCCGTAGAGATCAGCGATGCGGTCGCGCCCAAGACTAGTTGGCACTACCGCTTTGAGAACGCCCTGATTGACGACGTAGAGGCTGCTCGCCTCGCGGTCGGCTTCGTACAGCACCTGACCCGGTTCGAGAGTACGTGTTGGTAACGCTAAGCCCGAGGGAACGATCTCGGATGCCTGGCAGGCGCTCGGCGTATCGAGTTGTTCGAATGTGTCGAGCATGAGGTGTCCTTTCAAGTGCGCTAAGCCGCGGACCTGCCCATGGAGCCGCAGGGTGAGGCGCAGACGCGCAACTACAGAAACTATAGCAGGCGTTCGTGAGAAAGTCCATAGCGGCTGCGCGCGTGTCCGCCGCGCTTAACCTTGTCCTGCACGTGGTGCGCGGCCAGCGACGACCTCGCGTTGACAAGCGTTGGCCGCTACCTTAACATTTAAGGCAAGCATGAGTGAAGCCCCCTCCACCCGCCCCCTGCCGCCAGCTCAAGCTCGCGTATACCAGCGCCTGGTCGAGCATCAACGGCGCACCGGCGCCACGCCGGACCTCGCGGAACTCGCCCGTAACCTCGGCGTGCACTACGTCTCGTTGCGTCAACACTTGGAGGCCCTAGCCACCAAGGGCTACATCACGTTCGAGAGTCGCGGCCGCGGCCGGTCACCACTACTCGAACTACCAGCCGAGGCAACCGGCATCCCGGTACTTGGAGACATCCCCGCGGGTCCGCTCTCCATCGCCAGCGCCCACGCGGAGGCGTACCTGCCTGCCGTGGCGGCGGCAGGTCTGGCCGGTAGGTCGTTCGCCTTGCGCGTGCACGGCGATTCCATGGCCGACCTCATCCAGCACGCGGACGTCGTACTCCTCGCGCAACGGCAACCTCAGCGTAGTGGCGAGATCTGCGCAGTGCGCGTGGACGAAGAGGAAGTGACCCTCAAGTACCTCGACCGCTTGGGCGGCGGGCAGTTCGCCCTGCGGCCGCACAACCCGGCTTACCCGACCGTAGAGGTGGCTGGCGATCGCCTTGCTGTCGATGGCGTCTATTGCGGCCTGCTGCGCGGCAGCGTGGCCGAGGCGCTACTGCAGAACGACTGACTGACTCAACCCTCCGGCACCTCCACCAGGTCAGTGCTGCCCAACGACTCCCGCGGCGATGAGCTCGTCGGCCTCGGCTTCGGTGAGGTTCAGGTCGCGCAACAGCACGCTGCGCGAGTCCGCGCCCAGCAGCGGCGGTACCGGCGCCGCGTTCGGGGCAGGCGCTAGGTCTATCGCTGCGCCGTCTGGCCCGCGCGCGTGCCACAGCGGGCTGGCCACCATCGGCAGTGCGCCGATGGTTGGGTGCTCGCCACTGATGACCATGCCACGCGCCACGACCTGCGGGTCGACGAGCGCCTCGGGCAGCGTCGCTACCGGTGTGGCGGGGACGTTCGCGGCGCGGCACGCCTCGAGAAACTCCCCTCGCTTACGACCGGCAAGCTCCACCGCGATGAGCGGCACGAGCGTGGCGCGGTTCCTCACCCGTGCGTCGTTGGTCGCGTAGTTGACGTTCGTCGCCCACTCAGGATGCCCAACCACGCCGCAGAACCGCGCGAACTGCCCATCGTTGCCGACGGCCACCACCACGGCCCCGTCCGCCGCCTCGAACGCCTGGTAGGGCACGATGCTCGGGTGCGCGCTGCCAAGCCGCGCTGGCGCCTCCCCCGTCAGGAGAGCAGCTTGCGCCTGGTTGACGAGTGAGGCGATGGCAACGTCTAGCAGTGCAACGTCGAGGTGCAAGCCAACGCCAGTTGACTCGCGGCGGTGCAGGGCGGCGAGTGCGCCAGTCGCGGCGTGCACGCCCGTCAAGACGTCGATCCACGCCACGCCAAGCTTCACGGGCGCCCCCTCCGGCGTGCCGGTCATGGCGAGGAGCCCGGACTGCGCCTGCATGGCCGCGTCGTAACCCGGCTCCTTGGCGCGCGGGCCGTCTTGACCGAAGCCGGTGATCGACACGTAGATGACCGCCGGGTTACCAGCCGCGACCGCGGCGTAATCGAGCCCGTAGCGTTCGAGATCGCCAACCTTGTAGTTCTCGACGATCACGTCGGCCTTGCTCGCCAGCTTCTGCACGAGTTCCCTGCCGCGCGGGTCCTTCAAGTCGACGACGACGCTCTCCTTGCCGCGGTTGACCGACAAGTAATAGCCGCTCTCACCACCCGGGTAGGGCGGGCCCCACCTGCGCGTGTCGTCGCCAGCGTGAGACTCCACCTTCACGACGCGCGCACCCATGTCGGCTAGCAGCAAGGTGCAGTACGGGCCCGCTAGGACCCTGCTGAGGTCAAGTACGAACAGGTCTTCAAGCATGCCCATGCCGGAGCCTAGCCCACCCACGCCGCAAACGGAATGGGGCACCAAAAGTCGTCCGCGCTAACGCTCGCCCGTACCTCATGGCGCAACGAAGCTGGGCACCAAACTCGCGTCGTACCCCCTCGCGAGGATGGAGAGCGCGCGGTCAGGGCGATCGGTGATCAGGCCGTCGACGCCCATGGCGAGGAGGCTCGTCATCTCCGCGACGTCGTTGATCGTCCACACTTCGACAGCCACCCCGCGCGCGTGGGCAGCGTTGACGAAGTGTGGGGTCACCACCGTGATGCTCCCCTGCTTGACCGGCACCTGCAGGACGTCGAAGGGGGGCGTGTACACGGCGCTGAGGCGCAGGGTCGAGAGGACGAAGAAGAGCGTGACCTCATCGCGGGTTGCCGATGTAGCAACCTCTGGGCAGGCCTCGCGGAACGCCTGCATCGGCTCACTGTTGAAGGACGCGACCATCACGCGCTGCCCGGCGTTCAGGCTCCTGATGAGGTTGCAGAGGGCTGGACCAGCCGCAGCCTCGCGCTCCTTGATCTCGACGTTGACGGCGGCTTCAGGGAAGCCCCTCAAGACTTCCGCCAACGTCGGCACGGTGGCTCCCGTACCGCGGTAGTGGTAATCGGCATCTGGGGACGCCGCGTTGGGGCCCGTTGGCGTCCAGAAATAGCCGGCGTCGAGATCAGCTACCTCGGCAGAACTCAAGTCCTTCACTGCACCGACACCGGAGGTCGTGCGGTCGACCGTGGCGTCGTGAATGACGCGGAAGGCGCCGTCACGGTCACGCTGCACGTCGAGCTCGAGCACGTCTGCGCCTAGCGCGTTGGCCTTAGCGAACGCCACCATGGTGTTGTCAGGCGCCAGCCGCTGGCCGCCGCCGTGCGCGAGCACGACGCTCTGGCCGGCGAAGCGCGCGTAGTAAGCGTGCTGGACCCGCGGCTTGTTCAGCAACGCCAGCACGCCGTAAACGGCTGCCAACACGGCGACGATGGCGATGAAGACCCTCAAGAAACGCATGGAATCACCGGACCTTGGAGAAGTATCGAACTTGATTGAGTGTACCTAGCTGCATCGAGGACAGCGCGCCCCAGGACATCCGTCCCTTGACGTGGTACGGCGGTAAAGTACAGCCGCCGACAGCAATGCTGCTGTTCGCATATATCATTGACCAATCCTCCATGCAGGCGCTCCCTGGCCCGCATTCGCCCCTCGCCCTATCCCCCGCTTCGACCCACAGCTTCTTAGCCCGCTACGAGAGGAACCACAATGCACTCCCGGACCAGACAAGTCCTTGCACTCGCGTTCGCCTCACTACTGACTTTCGGCGCCGCCCAAAGCGCCACCCCTACCGTGCATGCCGCCATGGAAGCGGTCGGCACCTTCTCGTGGGTCGTTCACGGCATGGACTACTTCGGCACGGCGGCCGCCAACGGCATAGAGGTCGTAGGCACGCCTTACGCCTCGAAGCAAGCAACCGAGATCGCGCTTCGCTCCGGCGAAGCGGATGTCAAAGTCGACGACTTCCTCGGGCCAGTGCTGCTGCGCGACGCCGGCATCATGGCGAGCGGCATCTACCCATACGCGACGGCTGTTGGCGGCCTCGTGGTAGGCAGCGACTCGACCATCTCCAGCCCAGCCGACCTGAAGGGCAAGACCATCGCGGCGGGCAGCCTGCGCGACAAGAGCCTGCTCATCCTGCGCGCACTGACCATCTCCGAATACGGCTTCGACCCCCAAACCGACGGTGAGGTCGTGGCCGCCGCGCCACCACTCATGCAGCAGCTGACGGCCAGTGGCGAAGTCGACGCCGCCCTACCCCTCTGGCACTGGGTCGCTCGCATGGAGGCCGCAGGAGTCGCACGTGAGATCATGACCGTCGCAGACATGCTCGGTGTCCTCGGCCTGCCGTCCGACCTCCCCAACCTCGTGGTGGTGGCGCGCGACGACATGCCAGATGAACTCAAGACGGCGTTCATAGCCACCTTGCAGGACACCGTCGACATCATGATGGCGACCCCAAGCGACGACCCGTTCTGGCAGTCGATCCTGGACCTCGAGCTCTACTCCCTGCCGGACCCATCGCAGTTCCCGCTCGTCGTCGACCGCTGGAAACTCGGCACCACGAGCAACTGGACGCAGGAGTCCATCGACGGGCTAGTCAACATGGTCGACCGCCTCGTCGCGCTGGCTGGCGCCGAAGTAGTCGGCGTCGAGCGTGTCGACCCGGCAGCGTTCACCACGCAGTTCGTCCCGCGCTAAGGGCTAAGCAGCGCACGAGTGACGCGAGGCAATGACCACCTTGAGGAGCACGACGACGGTTTCCTAGGCGGCCAGTTGGAGCGCTCTAGTAGGCGTGCACGGCAGCAACGTGCGGAGGGCGGCATCAGTGTCGCCCTCCAAGTCGTTTCGTACGGTTCGCTCGTCGCCCTATGGATAATCGGGTCCCAGTTGCTCGGTTCGCTACTGCCTGGACCAGTCGAGACGCTGGCCTTCATCTGGCGCGAGCTCGAGCGCGGCGCGCTCCTCATGCACCTGTGGATCACCACCAAGCGAGTGCTCGTCTCGTTCGGGGTCGCCATGGTGCTTGGCGTGGCTTTGGGCTCGGCGATGGGCATGTCGAAGCGGATCGACGACCTGCTCCAAGGTTGGCTAGTCGTTAGCCTCACCATCCCGCGCATTCTCCTGTTCGTGGTCGCCTACTTGAGTATTGGCCTCAATGACCGCGCGCTCGTCATAGCACTGATCATCACCATCGTCCCCACCATCGTCGTCTCCATACGTGAGGGTTCGCGCGCCGTCGATTCCGCTCTAGTCGAGATGGCGACGGCGTTCAGGCGCGGACCCACGTTGATCTTCACCAGGGTAGTGCTGCCACAGCTCGCGCCGTTCATCGTCGGCACGGCCCGCGGTTCGCTAGCGCTGACATGGAAGATGGTCGTCCTAGGCGAGCTCCTCGGCCGCACTAGCGGCGTCGGTTACCAGATCTCCTTCTACTTCCAGTTCTTCAACATGACCGGCATCCTCGCCTACGGGCTCACCATGATGCTGTTGTTGGCCGTGATCGACCAAGGCGTGATGGGCACCCTGCAGCGCCTAGCCTTCCGTTGGCGAGCGCCAGTGAGAGTGAACGGGGTGGGCTGATGGCCAGCATCACGGTCGCGAACCTCTACAAGGCGTATCCGTTGGCGGGCGGCGGCGAACGGCTCGCGCTGCACAACATCAATCTGCAGGTCGCGGACGGCGAGTTCGTGTGCGTTCTGGGGCCGTCAGGTTGCGGCAAGACCACACTGCTCAACATCCTGGCGGGCCTCGACAGCGCCGATTCTGGTTCCGTGACCATAGAGGACGCAGACGGCTCCAAGCCCGTCACCAGTTACATGTTCCAGGAACCACGCCTGCTGCCTTGGATGACGATTCACGGCAACCTCAAGTTCGTCATCGACCGCGGCGGCAAGGAAGCCGATGCACTCATCGACTACTGGCTTGCGCGCGTGGGTTTGCCTGGCCGCGGTCGCGATTACCCGCGGCAATTGTCCATAGGCCAACGCCAACGCGTGGCCGTCGCAAGGGCGTTGCTAGTTGGGCCAGACGTGCTGTTCATGGACGAGCCGTTCTCGGCGCTCGACGAGCTGACGGCGACGCGAATGCGCGAGGAGATGCTCGAACTTTGGGCTGACCTCCGTTGCACGGTCGTGTTCGTGACACACAATCCCATGGAAGCCACGCTTCTGGCCGACCGCATCGTGATCATGAGCAAGGGACCAGGACGCATCATCCAGAACTATCTCGTGTCGGAACACCTACCGAGGCCGCGAGACGGTGACGACCCGAAGATGTGGGAGGCGTCCCGGGTTGCGGTGAGGGCGTTGCGGAGGGGATCGCAGCCATGAGCACGTTCCCGGCGGGTCCGAGGTACCAAGCGGCCGCCAACTAAGTGACTTAAGCGCGCCAGGCGCCAACTACGCAGACCGCTCGTTGCCCTACTTGTGCTTCAACATCCTCCCCATGAACCACGCCGCGATGACGGCAGCGACCAGGGGCAGCGCGAACGTCACGAGCAGATCGGCGGTAAGCGGCAGCTGCTGGAAGCGCAACAGGTAGTAGCGGAGCAGGTCGAGTTGGTAACTCACCGGGTTGACGTAGACGAGCACCCTGATCCAGTCCGGCAGTTGCACGACCCAGCCGCCACCGATGGCGAAGACGCCGATGCGGCGCAGCTCCTCACGCAGGGCATCTGGGATGTCGAGGAAGCCAACGCCGCCGATCACGCCACGCAGGGGGAAGATGGAGCCGGAGAGGAAGTAGAGGGGCTGGATCACCCCGTTGGAGATGCTGCCGAAGCCCTCGAACGTCTTCAGCCGCGACGCGATGATGACGCCCAACGCGGTCATGAAGATGCCAAGGAAGAAGATGACCAACCATGCCCCAAGGACGGAAAGCACTGTTAGGCGCACGCCGATGAACGGCGCGAACAATAGCGGGATGGTGCCTTGGAAGAGCGAGATGGTGGCGCCGCCAAGGAGTTTGCCAAGCGTCACCGAGAACATGGGCGCTGGCGATACGACCACCTCGCGCAGCAGCCCGACCTCGCGGTCCCATACGAGCGCGATGGCACACTGCAGCGAGGCGAACAGGACGTTGAGCACGATCACACCGGGGAGGATGTACTGCGCGTAGCTGTAACCCTCGATCTCGCGCAGAGACGCACCAAGGCCGAAGCCGAGGATGACGAGCCAGAGTACGGTGCGTGAGAAGCCACCGAAGATCTGGGAGCGGTCGCGCCAGTAGCGACGCAGCTCCCGTTTCCACAACACCAGTACGACCGACGGTGCGATGCCAGCCCACGACCTGACCCGGACCGGGGTTACTCGCGCTCCCACTGGGTTGGTCATCTAGTGTGCTCACCGCCCTGCTTGGCGAAACTCACCATGCGGTCCCTGGCAGTTGCGGCCTCGTCGCGCAGTTGGTTACCGGTGAGGGCGATGAACACGTCCTCTAGGTCGGCAGCGCCCCGATCCGCGTGCTCCTCGATGAGGGCGGTGGGCGTGCCGACGGCTACGAGCTTGCCGTGGTCGATGATCCCAACGCGGTCGCAGGCTTCCGCTTCAGGGAGGTTGTGGGTGGTCATGAGTACCGTCATGCCTGCATGCCGCAGCTGGGCGATCTTCTCCCACAGGTTGCGGCGCCCTTGCGGATCGAGGCCGATGGTCGGCTCGTCTAGGAACAGGACCCGTGGCGAATGCATGAGCGCGCGCGCTAGTTCCAACCTGCGCTTCATCCCGCCGGAGAAAGCGCGCACGCGGCGCTTACCGGCGTCCGCGAGCGAGGCCCACTCCAAGGCAGCCTGGATGGCGCCCTTCACTTGTCTGCGGGGAACGCCGTACAGCACGGCGTGGATCTCGAGGTTCTCTTCCGCCGTTAGTCGGTCGTCCAGTGCGGGGTCTTGGAAGACCATGCCGAGGCTGCGGCGCACCTGAGCCGCGTCGCGCACTACGTCGTAACCCATCACGGTGGCGTTGCCGCTGGTCGGGGTGACGAGCGTAGTGAGCATGTGCATGGTCGTGGTCTTGCCCGCCCCGTTCGGACCAAGCAGGGCGAAGAACTCCCCAGCGGCTATGGAGAGCGAGACCGACTCGACCGCCACCACGTCTCCGTAGCGGCGGCCGAGTCGGTCGGCTTCGATGGCCATGCGCGCGGTCGGTGCCGCGCCCTCGCCGACCGGCTGCGCGTTCGAGTTCATCTTCCGAACCTTACCGTGACCACGCAGCGGACGCTGGCAATTAGCCCCCTAGCGCTTCGTACGCTTCCTCGAGTGCCTCCTGCAGCTCCATGCAAGAGCCGGCTAGATCGGCGTCGAGCGCCTGCGCCTCCTCGTCTTCGTCCTCGTCGTCGTCGTCCTCGGCACTCTCGGACTCGAGGCCGGTGATCCCGTTGATGACCTCGTACGCCTCCTCATGGACCTCTGGGACCATGAAGTCGAGGAAGTCGGCTAGGTAGCGCACGTAAAGTTCACCGATCGCGAACATCCCCTCAAGCGCGACGGCGTCGTTGCCAGCTCGATAGAGGGCGCAGGTGCCCGCCGCCTCGGTGGCGAGATGGCCAGCCAGCTCCTTCAGGTCACGACCGGCGAACAACTCGGCGTCGGTCACTGCCTCGATGACGCCAAGCATGCGCTGCACGGGCGCCTCTGCCTCTTCTGGGCTACCGGTGATGGCCTCAGGTGGTTGCGCTTGCGGGTAGAGGTCGTTGAGGATGACGAGCATCTCCTCGACGTCGGCGCGTTGCTGTGCGTTCGCCACGTCCAAGAGCTCGGCCCAGAGTTTGTTGACGCGCTGCAACGCTGACCAACCGCTCGTGAACACCCACAGGTCCTCGCCGCCATCGGCGGCCTCTTCGTAACCTTCTGCCACGCCACCCTCACCCAACGTCAGGTCAGCGATCAGGCCCCCGATGTACGCCGGCGAGCGCCAGATGTCGGGGTGAACGACGACGTCGTAAGCGCGCCACACCAGCTCGCGGGCGGCCTGAGTGGCAGCGGAAGCGTCTTCGCCGCTGTCCACCAGTTCGGTTAACTCGGCGAGAGCTTCAAGCAGGTCAGCCGCCAACTGTGCGTCGCGTTGCTCGAGGGTGCCGACGAAGCGTTTCACGTCGCTGTCGAGCATCTCCTCGACCTGCTCCTTGAGCTCGTCGTTGAGGGGTGCTGGGAAGGCGTCGACGATGCGCAGGCGCTGCAGCACGAGCTCGAGCCCATAGCCCCTGTTCTGTACCAAGGGCTGATCGAAGAACGGGGCGTAGCCGTACTGAGCGAAGGCCGTGCCAGCTAGTGCGACCGTTAGCAGTGCGGCGCACGCACGCAGCATGAACTTAGAGGCCACCTGGGATCACCCCGATCTCCGCCGAGTGGGCTCCACGGCCCGCGGGAATATTGTCGATTACGCAAAGACAGTCGGTATCTATGACCGAGACGCTGTCTGACAGGCCGTTGGCGGTGTACACCCGCTTGCCGTCTGGCGTGATGGCGATGCCCCACGGGCGCCTGCCCATCTGCTCTTTGATGATGGAAACGACGCTGTTGTCGGTCGTATCGATGACGTACACGGCGCTCGTGCCACCGCCGGCCACGAAGATGCGGCTGCTGTTTGGGTCGACGGCGATCTCTACCGGGCGCGAGTCGAGGCCCAGGTTGATGGTATCGATGACGGTGTGGGTGCTCGTGTCGATGACGGAGATGGTGCCCCCGATCTCGGCGGACACGTAGGCGCGGCTGCCGTCGTTGGAGAACTCGACGACGCGCGGGCGGTTTCCGACCAAGATGTGCTTCAGGACTTTGAGCTCGGCGGTGTCGATCACAGTGACGGTGTGCGTGGCTTCTGCCGTCACGTACACGAGGCTGCCGTCCGGGCTTACCGCAACTCCTTCTGCCTCCACACCAACACGGAAGGTAGCGAACTGCTCGCCCGTAGTCACGTCGTAGCCGGCCGCTTGAGCGATGGCCTCTAACGCCGCCCAGATCTGGGTGCCGTCTGGCGTGACGGCGACGCGCTCGGGGTTGCCGCCAGCGCGAAACTGACTAACGACCTCGTTGCTGCGCACGTCGATGCCTATGATCTTGTCCTCAGGCGTCTCTAGTTGAGGGTTGAAGTCGCTGATCGACGCGTAAACGGTGGTGCCGTCGGGGCTAACTGCCATGCCGCGCGGGCGCACCTCGCCTGGCCGACCAGAGATGGTGATCGTGCCGATCACTTCGTTAGTCGAGGTGTCGATAACTGTGATGTCTGCACTGAACTCGTTGGCGACGTAAAGGCGGTACGAGTCCGCCTGCGCCAGCGCAGAGGAGCCCATCAACGTCAGCAGTGCTGCGGCCGAAACGATCACGAATCGAGGAAAGCGCTGTGCCCCCCAGCTTCTATGGTTACTCATGTTCTCCTTCCGCTCGCGCCCGTGGCGGGCCATACGAGCTGGCAACGGCCGCGTTCAGCCGACCCCCACGTCGACCGACGGCACATTCGTCCAGCCTAAGGGGCGGGAGTAAGGAACGCGCAAGTACCACGGTTGCTGACCCAGCGCTCCGCTCGTCACTCAGCGGGCGCATGTGCTCGCCCGCTCCAAGTCGCCGATCTGGTCGAGGCGCTCGACGGGGTCGGTGCCCGGCATGTAGATGGCTGGTAGTTCGCCGACCAAGCTCGCTAGCGTGAACGGGTTCTCGTTGCTCGCGTCGATCTTCACGAGGTAAACGGACTGCCGCAGTTGACCGTCCCACGGCCGGAAGGTGGTACCGATTCCCTTCCATACGTCAAGCACGGCCTTATCGCTACTCAAGTACGCGATCACGGCCGCAGGATCGGCGGATGCCCCGAAGAACGCCGCCTCGTAGAGGGCCTTCACGCCCTGATAGACCGCCCAGGCGCTTGCGTCCATCGGCTCGTCGTACGTGGCGCGGTAGCGGGCGTTGAGCTCGCGCGCGCCGTAAGCGTCGAGAGTGGCCTCCCAGGAGCTGATGCGGTGGCCGGTGCCGAGTGTTGGCGCTGCGGCGCGCGAAGCTGCATAGAAGGTGCGCGTCTCGGCTTCCGGGTACGGGAAGCCCGTGACCATCGCCTTCACCCCGCCCGCCTCCAGACCCGCTAGCACGGTGAGTTGGTCCTGCGCGGGCATCAGTAGCACGACGAGGTCCGCGCCAGCTCTGCTTATGCGCTTCGCTAGGTCGCCGAGATCGGCGCCTTGTTCGAATACGGCGTCCCCCACGCTGCGCGCACCGAAGTGCCGATCGTTGATGCCCTTGATGACGCGCTTGAGTTGGGCGCTCGACTCGTCGTCACCGCCTCGTAAGAAGAACCAGTTGCGTTGGCCGCTGCGCACGTACCAGCCGGCCATGGCGTCCAGGTACATTGCTGCGCTCGGCTCGATGTGAAACATGGTGGCTTGGCAGAGCCCGTTACGCAGGGTGTCGGCCGACGAACCGACGTTCATGAACGGAACGCCGGTTTCGGCCGACCAGGCAGCTAACGCTGCCGCGTCCGCGGCGTTGAAGCCGCCGACGATACCGAACACGCCGTCCTCATCTAGTAGCGCCTGCGCCGCGGCCCGCACTTCACTTGGGCCCTCGGCCGCCGCGGTCGCAAGAGCGAAGTCGATGTCGAGCAGTTGGGCGTTGAACTGGAACTCATCTCCTGCCATCTGGGCACCCTGCGTTGCGGCCCTCGCGACGGCAGCCTCGAGCGCATCCGGGTCCTCGATATCGGGAGGAAGGATCACGCCGATGCGAACCGAACCCTGGAGTAAGCCTTGGGCGGCGGCCCGCGGCGCGAAGGTCAGCAGTGCGAATAGCGCCAGCGCAGCTAGCGCGGCGTAGCGCCAAGAGGCGCCAAAGACCTGGGCGGGCCAGTTCTGGGGAGGTCGGTTCAAGTCGGTACTTCCCTTCATTAGTGGGGCGCGCCTACCCCGGCGGCAGCTGCGAAGCGTGGCACCGGAGCCGAGTGCCAGGCCCAAACCGCGTGATATACGATGTTACCCGGAGCCGCCGAAAACCTCTGTTGAACTGGGCGGCTTACCCTTCACCTCACCACGGTGGCCCGTGCCAACCGTGCCAACCGTGCCAGCAGCCTACTTCCGACTGGTAAGTGGGCCATAAGTCGCACGCCTATCCAGGCTGCACCCCGAAGGGAGCGAAGTTGCGAATTCTAGTGCTTGAGGACCAGGCCGACATCGCCGACGCTCTCGTCGACGTACTGCAGAGGGCGCGTTACCGCGTGACGCTGGCACGCACACTCGACGAGGCTTACGAAGCGATGGCTGCCGGCAACTACGACCTAGCCATACTCGACGTGATGCTCCCGCACAACGACGACGCTGGCTTCGAGTTCGCCGCTGACCTGCGCGCCGTTGGGTACACCGGCCAGATCATGTTCACGAGCGCACGGGACGTCGAGTGCGACACCGTGCGAGGACTCGACCTAGGCGGCGACGACTACTTGGTGAAACCGTTCGGCCTGGCCGAGTTCATGGCGCGCGTACGTGCGCTGCTGCGGCGCACAGCAGATACGAAACGGACCGTGCTTGAACGCCCGCCGCTGCAGGTCGACCTGACGTCCCGCCGCGTCGCCTGGAGTGGCGAAGAAGTCGATGTCAGCGACCGCGAGTTCGCGATGCTCGAACTGTTCGCGCTCTACCCGGAGCGCGTGTTCACCGTCGACGAACTCCTCGAGCGCTTCTTCCCTGACGCGTCGTCTGGCGCGAGCGTGGTGCGGGTCTACGTGAGCCAGCTTCGCCACAAGATCGCAGAAGACCTGATCCGCACAGTAGCTGGCGGCTACCGACTAGGACCCGTATGAGCCTGCGCCGCACGATCTTCGTGGCCGTCTTCCTCGCCGTTTTCGCCACTGCCTCACTTGAAGGTTTGTTAGACATCGTGGTCGACCGCTTAGCGAGCGACGGCGCGCTGCTCGAGGCCGACGAGAGCGGCGCGGCCGTTGACGGCCTGGGCGAGCTCGTCTCGTCGAAACGGCTCCTCTTCGACCTCATCGACATTCCGCTAATGCTTCTGTTCGCGTTCACTGGCGCCTGGTTCTTGTCGCGCCGGATCGCCAGGCCGCTCAAGCACCTCACGCACGCCACCAACCAAGTAGCCGGGCAGTCGTTCCCACAACGGGTGCCCGTTACGGCCGGGAACGACGAGTTGAGCAGGCTGACGAGCAGTTTCAACGACATGGCGGGCGCCGTCCAGGGTTACGTCGACCGCGAGCGCGCTTTCACCCGTTATGCCTCGCACGAGCTGCGCACGCCCCTAAGCGCCATGCGCGTACAGGTTGAGCGAGTGGAGCTGGGACTGGCAACGGCCGACGAGGTACTGCCGGTGGTTCAGCGCCAAGTAACCCAGTTGGAGGAGGTGTTGGCAGCCCTCTTGGCGTTGGCGCGCGCGTCGAGCCCCATAACCGACGCGCGCTTGCTAGCACCGCTGCTGGAAGAGTCGTTGGCTGCCTTTCCCGCCGATAAGCGCCAGCGCCTCACGGTGGCCGACAGCTCACCAGCCCGACTGAAGGTGACGCACGCGCGCTTGCTGCAACAGGCGCTAACCAACTTGGTCGACAATGCGTTGCGGCACGGCTCCGGCACCACGACCGTTAGCGTCGCGGCCAACGCGGGCTCCCTCACCGTAACGGTCAACGACAGCGGGGACGGGGTGCCGCAGCACGAACTCCAGCAGGTCACCGAGCCGTTCTACCGCTCAAGTGAGCGCGGTGGGATCGACCCGTCCGGCCAGGGGTTGGGGCTAGCATTCGTCAACTTGATCGCGAGGGCGCTGGACGGCAGTCTCACGCTGTTCAACACCGAGAGCGGCCTAGAAGCCACCCTGACCCTGCCCATCGTGGCTGGCAGCTAGCTAGGCAGCGCCACAAGAACGCCGCCGGCCCAGCTTGCGGGCGGCGGCGTCTCGTCGTCGGGGTGTACTGAAGGTCAGTCGAGGAAGTCCCGCAATTTACGGGTGCGGCTCTCGTGGTACTTGAGCTTGCGGAGCGCCTTGTTCTCGATCTGGCGGATGCGTTCGCGAGTCACGCCGAAGTGGCTTCCCACTTCCTCGAGCGTGTGCTCGCGACCGTCGACCAGGCCCTTGCGGAGCTTGAGGACCATCGCCTCGCGCTCGTTCAGCTTGTTGAGCGCCTCGTCGAGTTCCTCGCTGAGGATGTTCTTGGAGGCCTCATCGACGGGCGACTCGATGTTTTCGTCCGGGATGAAGTCGCCGTAGAAGCTATCTTCCTCGTCGCCGATCGGGGTCTCGAGGGAGAACGGTTCACGCGTGAGCTTGAACGCCTCCTCGACCTTCTCCGCGTTCCAGTCGGGGCCCATGGCGTCTGCTATCTCGGCGAAAGTTGGTTCGCGCGAGAGTTCCTGCTGCAGGCGGCGGCTGGCGCGCGTGAGCTTGTTGATGGTCTCGACCATGTGCACGGGTATGCGGATGGTGCGCGACTGATCGGCGATGGCGCGGTTGATGGCCTGCCTGATCCACCACGTTGCGTAGGTGGAGAACTTGTAGCGCCTGCGGTACTCGAACTTCTCGACGGCGCGAATGAGGCCCTGGTTGCCCTCTTGGATGAGGTCGAGGAAGCTCATGCCGCGGCCGTTGTACTTCTTGGCGATGCTAACGACCAAGCGCAAGTTAGCCTCGATGAGGTGCTTGCGGGCGAGGTCGCCGTCCTCGACGATGCGCTGGTGGCGCCGACGTTGGCGCTCCTCACCGTCGTTGTTCCACTCCGCGAGGATGGCGCGCGACGCCTCGCCGTCCTCGATGCGCCTCGCGAGGTCGATCTCCTCGTCAAGCGTAAGGAGCTTCACGCGGCCGATCTCCTGCAGGTACTGCCTAACTGGGTCGTTGGTCTTGGGGCGCGCATCGGCCATGGCCTCGGCGCGGGCCTCAAGTTCCTCGCGATCCATCTCGTCGTCTGACTCTTCTTCGAGCTCGTCGTCGTCGAGGTCTTCGTCGTCGATGAGTTCGTCGTCTGCCAAGTCGGCTACTGCGACTCCGCGCGCTTCGAGGTGCCCCATGAGCTCCTCGAAGCTCTCCTGCTCGACGTCGAGGCCGGCTTCCTCGACGGCGCGCCGGAAGGCGTCACTTATCTCCTCGGTGTCGAGCTGTCCGCCTGCCTCGAGGCCATGCGCTACGAGCGCAGAGATGACTGGCGACTGCAGCCAGGTTGCAGCGGTGGCATCACTGTTGTCCGCCGTCTTGGCGTCCTTGACCTTCGCCACCGCGGTGCTAGCAGCCGCCTTTGCGGCCGGCTTGCTCGCGACCTTGGACGTGGACTTAGCGGCGGTCTTCGCCACCGGCTTGGCGGCTGGCTTGGCTGCCGTCTTGGTCTCCTCGGCGGGCTTGGCGGCCGCCTTGGTCGCTGCGGACTTCGCTTGGGCTGGCTTGGCGGCCGCTGCCTTCGTGGTCGCGGTCTTGGTGGCCGCGGTCTTGGTGGTCGCGGCCTTCGTGGCCGTGGTCTTCGTGGCCGGCACCTTGGCAGCCGCGGACTTCGCCGCCGGGGTCTTGGCGGGCGCGGACTTGGCGGGCGCGGACTTGGCGGGCGACGCCTTGGCGGCCGCAGGCTTCACCGCGGCGTCGCTTGCCGCGGGCTTCGCCTTCACGGCGCTTGCCTTGGTCGTCGCGGCTTTAGCTGCTGCGGCCTTGGTGGCGGGCGCCTTGGTCGCAGCCTTCTTCGTTGCCGCCGCCGGAACAGCGTCTGCTGCCGCAACCGAGTTGGCTGCTGGTTTCGCCTTCGTCTTGGCGGGCGCCTTGGCTTGTTCAGCCACTGGCGCTGCGGTCTTGGCCTTGACAGCCGACGCCTTGGCCGGTTTCGGCTTCGCCGCAGGCGTCTTGGCGGCCGCAGTCTTGGCCTTAGTTGCAGGGGTCTTGGTCCCCTTCGCGCTAGTCGCCTTGGTGCTCGTTGCTGCCTCTTCGCCAATCGTGGCGGCACCCTTAGCTCCAGTTGCCTTCACTTTGTCGGTCTTGATTTTGTCCGCCACCATTACCTCCCGAGAAGTCGCCGCGATGGCTTGTACGCGCGCACCATAGAGCCAAGACACGAACATGCGCACAGCACCTGATGCCGTGCGAACCTAAGTCTCACTTGGCTCCTCGAAATCGTCCTTACCCTGGTCACCTACTCGCTGGGTCCTGCTGCCTGCCGTAGCTGGCTAGCCGTGCTACTGGCCGCGCTAGCTCGCATGTGGTCGCTCGCGCCGTTCGCAGCCATGAGGCGGGTACCTACGGCCTGCAGCCCGCGAAAGAGAATAGTAGCACGTTGACGCACCCGCCGTGGTAGCGCAGGACGCACCAACTCTTCATCAATCGGCCAGCGCCGATGGTGCTAGTTGCCGTCAGGAACGAGGCGTTCGAAGGTTTTGCACTCTGCGTTCGAGCACGGCCGCGCCTCCTGGGCCTTGCCTAGGGACAAACGTCCCATATATCATCGTTCTCAAACCGAGTTGCGTTTGGGCTTCGTCCCCCACTTCCCACGGGGCCGGCCACGCAGGCCAAGTCGGATCACTCATTTCGGAGCGGTCCGCGCGAACCCCAAGCCACGAGCCTCATGGAGGGCTCAGAACCGGGAACCGGACGGCCGAAGTCCACGCACTACATACGGAGGTCCGAAGGATGTTCAGCAGAGCCACCAAGTCAGTCGCGCTTCTCGCGTCACTGGCGTTGATTGGAATCGGTTTCCAAGTAGCGGCGCAGGGCGCGACCCCTGCCGACCTCGACGTAGTCGCCAACGCGGACTACGGCGACGTGCTGGCCACGCCAGGCGGCAACTCTCTCTACCTCTACGTCGAGGACAGTGACGGCACAAGCGTCTGCGTCGACGCGTGCGCCAACAACTGGCCCGCTCTCCTCGTCGGTGACGACGGCGTAGCAACGGCCGGCTCCGGCGTTGACCAGGCACTCCTCGGCACCACGACGCGTGCTGACGGCGGCGTTCAGATCACGTACAACGGCCACCCCCTCTACACGTTCCGCCGCGACACGGCAGAGGGCACGACCCGCGGCCAGAAGTTGGGCGACGCGTACTTCCTGGTCTCACCCAAGGGCGACGCCGTTACTGACAAGCTCGCCCAGCAGAAAGTCGCGATCGACCCGGCCGCTTTCGAAGCGCTCATGGCCGACGGTGGTCACCTCTTCACGGCGAACTGCGCGGTCTGCCACGGCGCCACTGGCGGCGGCGGCATCGGCCCCGCGCTCGCAGGCAACTCGGTCTTGGGTAACACCTCGTTCGTCACCGAGCGCATCATCCACGGTTTCATCGAGCACGGCATGCCGGGCTTCGGCAACGCCCTCGTCGACCATCAGATCGCGGCCGTAGCTACCTTCGTCCGCAACTCGTGGGGCAACGATTATGGTGCCGTGCTTGACGAGGAGGTGACCGAGCAGCGCTAAGAGAGTCCTGAGCGCTACGGCGCGACGTCCTCGAGTCAAGAGCAAGAACCTACCTCACGGCACTAGAGGCAAGTTTTCGAAAGGCAACGGTGGCAACCGAATGACGAACAAGAAAACCTCCCAGCGGGGCTGGCGCAAGGCCATCACCCCCCTGGCTCTCGCCCTTGCAGTCCTGCTCACCCTCGGCGCGGCTTCTGCCAACGCCGAGCTGCTCCGCATCCAGCGCGACGCGAGCCAATGGGCGATGGCGAACGGCAACTACCAAGGTTGGAACTACAGCCCGCTGAGCCAGATCACCAACTACAACGTCAAGAACCTCCAGGTGAAGTGGACGCTTCAGCTTGGCGTCACCGACTCGCTTGAGGCGCCCCCCCTCGTCATCGGCAACACGATGTACATCCTGACGCCAAAGCCGAACACCGTTTACGCGCTTGATCTAGCGCGTGAAGGCTATATCCTCTGGTCGTACCGCGTTGACCAGCCGAACCTCGACCAGGCCAAGGCCTGCTGTGGTGCTCAGTCGCGCGGCCTGGCTTATGCCGACGGCAAGATCATCCTCAACTCGCTCGACGGCCAGCTCATCGCGCTGAACGCCACGACCGGCGAGGTCATCTGGAACACCCAGGTCACCGACCTCAGCATCACGGAGACCACCACCAACGCCCCGCTCATCGTTGGCAACAACATCCTCATCGGCAACGAAGGCGGTGAGCGCGGCATCCGTGGTTGGGTCGCCGCCCACGACCTTCAGACCGGTGAACAGCTCTGGAAGTACTACAGCACCGGCCCGAACGAAGACATGGGCATCGGCGAGCGCTGGGCGCCCTTCTACGCGTCCGACAAGGTTGCCAACCCCGGCGTAGACAGCTGGTACGGCGACTCCTGGAAGCTCGGCGGCGGCACCACGTGGGGCTACTTCACCTACGACCCGGAGTCGAACCTCTTCTACTACGGCACCGCCAACTGCGCGCCGTGGAACCCCGACTACCGCCGCGACCCCGCCACTGCGCCGGGCCTCGACCAGTACACCTCCAAGTACTGCGCATCGACCATCGCACGTGACGCCACCACCGGCGAGATGATCTGGGCTTACTCCAACACCCCGCAGGACCAGTGGGACTTCGACGAACCAGGCCAGAACTTCATCGCCGACATCACCATCGACGGCAAGCTCGTCAAGGCCCTCATCAAGCCCGCTCGCAACGGCTTCTTCTACGTCTTCGACCGCCTCACCGGCGAGCTGATGGCCGAGCCGTTCGCGTACACCAACGTGACCTGGGCAAGCAGCGTCGACATGGAGACGGGCATGCCCGTCTACAACGAAGCCGCCCTCACCTACACCGACGTCCCGACCGAAGTCCAGGTCTGCCCGTTCATCGCAGGCAACAACTGGGCAAACGACGCCTACTCGCCCCGCACCGGCCTCGTCTACTTCCAGGCCGAGAACCGTTGCGCAACCTTCACGGGCACCGAGAAGGAGTACACGCCGGGCGAGAGCTACATCAACATGTCGTTCACCAACATCGGCAACGGCCCTGGCGGCTGGCGCGGCGAACTGCAGGCTTGGGACCCAACGACTGGCCAGAAGGCCTGGGGCCTCAAGTCCGTCGTCTCCTCTGACGCCATGCCCGTCTTCGCCACCGCTGGCGACCTCATCTTCGGCGGCACCGACTCCGGCGAGTTCCGTGCAGTCGACGCCCGCAACGGCCAGGTTCTCTGGACCTTCCGCACGGGCTCCAACTTCCGCGGCTCCCCCATCAGCTTCACGGGCCCGGACGGCCGTCAGTTCATCGCCGTCGTGACCAGCCAGCTCCCATCCGACCCGCAGATCGGCGCCAACACGGCCGCTGACGCCGCCGGTCGCTACCGCCGCGCTGGCTCGACCCTGTACGTCTTCGGCCTGCAGTAAGTAGTTAAACGACCCTTCGGGGCGCGGGTAACACTGCACCCGAGTAGCAGGCAAGGTGCGGGGAGCGAGACTCCCCGCACCTCTTCTCTTGCATGAGGTCGGCGCTGGTTGACCGCCACACACGGCCACTAGCGCCACGCAAGCAAACTTGTTGCGAGAACTTCGCCCGGCCAGCGTTGCGGGCGGGAGAAAGAAAGTAGCCACTATGTCAAGACGAGCGAACTATCTGACGCCCCTAGGACGGGGCGAACCGCTATCTCGTTCAACTAGCGTCCAACGGGCCCTCGGCTGGCCGAGACTCGTCCCCTATCTGATATTCGCTTTCGCTGCGCTAACGCTCGCGGGGGCCCAGGCGCCGTCGACGCAAGCGGAACGCAGTTGGGAGCTGCGCGTTTGTGCTCCGCCCGACGAGCTTCCGTTCTCTAGCATCACTGGAGGCGGGTTCGAGAACCGCATCGCTGAGCTACTAGCCGACGAGCTGGGCGCCAAACTCACCTACGACTGGACCGCCTTCACGAGCGACCTCATCGACCGGCACTTCGCAGAGGGCACCTGCGACGTGATCATGGGCGTGGCGGACGGCTTCGAGCGCGGCACGAACACCCTCACCTACTACCAGAGCCCTTACGTCATGGTCTACCGCAAGGACTCAGGCCTAAGCATCGACGACATGGACGACCCCGACCTGGCCGACTTGAGGCTCGGCGTCCAAGGGCTCGGAACCCCACCTCACGAGGCGCTGCGGCAACGCGGACTCCTCAAACAAGTGAGCCGCGTCTATGGCGGAGAAGAAGGTGAGGACCGCCTAGCTGGGCTGCTCAACGACGTAGTGGGAGGCGCCATCGACGTCGGTTTCAGCTGGGGGCCGGTCATCGGCTACTACGCTGCGCGCAGCGACGTTGATCTCGTTGTCAAACCCGTGGAGCCGGCGTTCGACTTCCCGTCGATCTTCCAGAACATCCCCATCACCATGGTCGTGCGCCGCGACGACGTGGCCATGCGAGACCGCCTCAACCGCGCCATCATCGCGCTCTGGGACGACATCCAGGCCGTGCTGGCCGAGTACGACATCCCCGTTCTCGACCTGGGCAGGCCGGTCCTTGGCGAAGCAGCCCACGACGCCTCCAGCCTGAGGATCGGAGTGGTCATCCCCATGCCAACGGGAGGACACACCCAAGTCGCGAGAGTGAACGACCTCGTCGGGAACGCGGCCCGCATGGGTGCGCTCTTCGCAGAGGGCGCGGCCAACTCGACGGCTTCGGAGGCAGGGCGCGACGCCCAGGTGCTGCTGGCGAGCAGCCCTAGCGAGGAGGCGGCGCGCCGCGCCGCGCAGGGGCTGCTCGCGCGCGGAGAAGTCGACGCCCTCGTCGGAGGCATCGGCCGTGGCCAGGCCGAGGTGCTCGCCGACCTGGCCGCTGAGTACGGCGTGCCGTTCGTGAACATCGGCTCGACCAGCCTCTTGCTGCGCGAGACCTGCCAGCCGACCACGTTCCATGTCCAACCGTCCGCCGGCGCCTACCTCGACGCCATGGCGCGCCTCTACCGGACTGGAACGGCGTCACAGGACTGGTTCATCGTCCACCTGGACTCTGCGGAGGGCGACGCCCTCTCCGCTAGGGCCGCAGCGGCATTCACGGCGGTAGGCGACCGCGTAGTTGGCTCCGCCGCCGTCGAGGTCGAGCGTCCTCAGTACTTCGACGTGCTTGCAGACGCCAAGAGTTCTGGGGCTCAAGTCGTTGCGGTGCTGCTTGGCGCTGCGGATCAAGTGACCCTGGTCGGGCAAGCGGAAGACGCAGGCAGCGGGCTGCGTCTCGCCCCCTTCCCCGATCCGTTGACGCAAACGCGCGAGTTCCTCGCCTCCATCAACCGCTACGGCTCCGGCACGGCGATCGAGCGCCTCGAACTGTGGGACCCCACCATCAGCACGGGCGCGGCGGCAGACCTCAACAGTCGCTTCTCGTCTCGCTGGGGACAACCGTTCGACTCCCCAGCCTGGGCCGCGTATCAAGGTGTGTCCGTGCTCGTGGCGGCCTCGCGAGCAGGCACCACCAAGTCAGGCGCCGCCCTACACAGCGCGCTCTTGGAAGTCGACGCCGGCGCGACGGGCGCCAAAGGGCGGAACGTCGGCTTCCGTGCCAGCGACCACGAGTTGCGCCAACCCCTCTACGTCGTGAGGGTCAACCAGACAGCTACTTGGGGGGTTCAACTCTCACAGCGCCTAGCGGCAGGCACCCTGATAACCGCACTACCTAGCGGCGCTACGCCGACTAGTGCCGAGCTGGACGCCATCGGGTTGGCTGGCGGCGGCGTGGATTGCGGTTACTAGCCCCTACTCCCAGATGAGTAGGTCGTCGAACTTCGCGTCCTTCTGGTTGGCGCTCTGCATCGAGGACGTGACCGTCAGGTCGACCGGGGCAAGGGCTGGCGCGCCGAGGTTGGCCTCGGCGGCCGTAGCGGCGGCCAGCGCCGCCCACCTGGCGCTAGAACTGAACTCTGGCGCCTTGCGGTGACCCTCCGAGACGCGTTGCTGACGCCGGGCCTTGGTCTTGACCTCGGAAGTAGCGCGCCGCAACAACTCCTCCGCCTGCGCAGGTCGCAACGGCCGGGCGAAAAAGTAGCCCTGCGCCAAGTCGACTCCGAGGCGGCGGAGGAAGTTGCGTTGGAACGCCGTCTCGATCCCCTCAGCCACGATGTCCTTACCGAGCTTGTGCGCCAGCGCGCAGATGGCCTCCACGATGGGGCCAGCACCAGTGATGTCCGACGAGCTGGAAGGTGACTGCGGGCGCTCCCCATCGACCCCGAAGCTTCCGCGGTCCGTGTTACGCCACGAGCTACGTGCGCCGGAGACTTCCTCCGAGATGGTCAACGGCGCCGGCGCTAAGCCGGACACGAAGGAGCGGTCGATCTTGAGGGTGCGTATCGGCAGCCTCTGCAAGTAGGCGAGCGACGAGTAACCAGTCCCGAAGTCGTCTAACGCGATGCGCACGCCGAGGCGCTCGAGCCGCCTTAGTGTGCGAACAGCCAGCTCTTGATCGCGCACGAGCACGCTCTCGGTCACTTCGATCTCGAACAAGTCGGCTGGAACGCCGGAGTCCGCCAGGGCGCCCTTCACGGTGTCGTAGAAGGCCGGTTGGTGGAACTGCAGCGTGGAAACGTTCACGGCGACGCGCACGGGCTTGAGGCCGAGGCGTAGCCACTCCCGCTGCTGCATGGCGCTCTCGCGCAACGTCCAGTGCCCGATCGAGGCGATGAGGCCCGCCTCCTCGGCCACCGGAATGAACTCCGCCGGCGACACCATCCCGAGCTCAGGCGAACGCCAGCGCAGTAGTGCTTCGAAGCCGACGAGCGAGTCGTCACCAAGCCGAATCTGCGGCTGGTAAACGATCTCAAGCTGGTTCTCAGGCAACGCCCGTCTGAGCTTGCGCTCGAGTTCGAGCCGCCTGGAAAGGCGCGTGCGCACTTCAACCGTGCTGAAGTGGAAAGCGTTCTTGCCGCCTTGCTTAACCTGGTACATGGCGGCGTCGGCTGAGTGCAGTAGAGACTCAGTGTCGTGCCCGTCGCGCGGGTAGAGCGACACGCCGATACTGGCGGACACCTGCAACTCGCGTTCCTCGACGGTAAGCGGTGCGCCCAACGCACGAACTAGCGAGCGGGCGATGTGTCCAGCCGCTGCCTCGTCTCGCACACCCAACAGCGCGACCATGAACTCGTCGCCACCAACCCTGCCAACCAGATCGTTGGTGCGCACGTTGCCTAGCAGGACCTTGCCGACCTCAGCTAGGAGCTTGTCGCCAACGTCGTGACCGAAAGTATCGTTGACGAACTTGAAGCGGTCGAGGTCGACGAAGAGTAGCGCCAGCCCGCCGTCCGAGGCTTCTGCCTGTACGAGCTCCTGGCGGAGACGCTCCTCGAACGCCGAACGCACGAGCGCACCGGTGAGGGGGTCGACCAAGGCCCGTCGAGAAACGGCCCTCTCATGGCGCAGGTTGCGTTCCAGCTGCCTTAGCCACCCGATCACTAGGCCGGTCCCCCCGTACGCCACGAAGGCGAACGTTTGGTCGACCTGGAGTAGTTGAACCGGTTGCCACTGCGCGATCCCGAGCCCGCTGATGCGAACCTGCACGGCGAGGTAGCCGAGCACCCCACTCGCTAAGCCGCCAGCGGCTCCCCACAGCCAACCGCTGAACCCAACGACCACGAGCCCTACTAGGGGCGCGTAGTTGCCTGCTAGCTCGCTCACATGCGCGTAGCCAAGCAGGTAGGCGGTCCAGACGATCAACGGCGCCAAGCGGCGCATCCAGGCAGTCATGTTGAGTTTTAGCTTAAGGGTCGAAAGTAACGGGCTTCTGACGCTGGCGTGTGAACAGTTTCACGAGTGAGCATTAACGCTTGCCTCACGCGGTCTTGATGACGCGCAGCGCGCTACCGGTTAGCATGTAGACCATCTCAAGCGTGGCGCGAATGCAGTGGCGGGGGCTGCTAGCGGTCTAGGACACCTGACGGGGCCCTGACCCGCACCACTCAAACTGAGCGCGGGCCAGACAGGCCCGGATCATTGGAGGCAGTGCATGAAGATTCGGATAGTTCCTCGCGTGTTGGTAGCTGCTGCGGCCGCGCTCGCCATCGGCGCGACAGCCTCGGCGCAAACCCTAACCATGGCCATGAGCGCCCAGCCAGACACCCTCGACCCACAGGTAACTTCCGCCACTGCCGCTTTCCAGGTCGGCAAGTCCATCTACGACGGCCTCGTCGAAGTCGACCAGAGCGGCCGGATTGTCCCGGCCCTCGCCAAGTCGTACTCCATCAGCGCGGACGGCCTCGCGTACACCTTCGAACTGAACGACGCCACTTTCCATGACGGCACGGCGTTCGACTCTGCAGACGTCGTCGCTACCCTAGGGCGCATCTCGGCGGAGGCCACCGCCTCACCGAAGGCCAGCGAGTTCACCAACATCACCTCCGTCGTGCCAAACGGCGACCACGCCGTCACCGTCAACCTCGCCAAGCCAACCCCAGCGCTGCTCGCCTCCCTCGCCTCCGGTTGGGGTGCGATGCTCCCAAGCGAGAAGCTCGCTGAGGGTCACGACTTCGGCAACGAACCAGTCGGCACCGGCCCCTTCAAGCTGGCGTCGTGGGTACGTGACAACGCCATAACCCTCAGCCGCAACGCCGACTACTACCAGGGCGCGCCAGCGCTCGAGCAGGTAGTCATCCGCTTCGTCAGCGACTCTGCCGTCCAGTACCAAGGTCTATCGACCGGTGAGTTCGACATCATCGACACCGTCCCGCAAGCGCAGCAAGCGGCAGTCGAATCCAACCCGGCGCTCGCGCTCGTCCGCGAACCCTCCGGCCTGGTGCTCGTGGCCGGCATCAACGCCCGCCTGCCATACCTGAACGACGCCCGCGTGCGTCGCGCTCTCAACATGGCCGTCGACACCGAGATCGTCCTCGAGGTCGCGTACGGCGGCGGCACTCAGGTCGGCACGTTCATGGAAGCCGGCAGCCCGTGGTACCCGGAGTCCGTCACGCCGTTCGCTTTCGACCCTGAGAAGGCCAAGGCCCTCCTGAAGGACGCTGGCGTTCCCTCCGACTTCACGATCAAGCTCGTCCTCCCGCAGCCTTACCCGCAGCACATCCAGGCCGGCCAGATCGTGCAGGACTTCCTTCGTGACGTCGGCGTCAACGCCGAGATCTCCATCGTCGAGTGGGGCGTCTGGCTCTCGGAGATCTACGGCGGCCCGCACGACTTCGGCATGACGGTTGTCGGGCACACCGGCAAGCTCGACCCTTCAGGGCGCCTTACCGGCCTCGGTACCGACCGCAACTACACCGGTGTCGTCGACGACGAGGTCGCCAACTGGATCGCTACGGCCAACGTCACCTCCGACCCAGCCATGCGGCACTCGCTCTACTCGCAGGCACTCATCCGCATCCACGACGACGCGCCGTTCATCTTCTTCGGCACGCCCGACCGGGTTTACGGCAAGAAGGCAGGCGTGGTCGGCTTCTGGATGACGCCGCTCCTCGACTCGTTCGACTTCCGCGCCGCGCACTTCGAGTGACCGTGGGTGGCGGTAACCGCCGCCGCACCTGAACGAGCTACTAACACGGGTGGGGCCAGCCGCTAGGCGCCCCACCCGTGACGCTTACTACCTCCCCCACCGCAGAGCGCAGGCGCGGGTTGACCGAACGGGAAGTCGTGTCAAGGTATCTACTGATCCAAACCGTATCTTTCGTAATCACGCTATGGGCGGTGCTCACGCTCGTGTTCCTCGCCATGCGCGCCCTTCCTGGCGACGCCGCCACCATCATGGGCGGCCTAGACGCTAGCGCCTCACAAGTAAGCGCCATGCGTGCACAGCTTGGGTTGGACCGCTCCCTGCCCGCGCAGTACATCACCTACCTTAGCGACGTCGCGCAAGGCGACCTCGGCGCTTCCCTACGCGAACGCCGCCCCGTAGTGCGCGTGCTCGTCGACCGCATGCCCGTCACCCTGACGGTGGCCAGCATGGCGTTCGTCATCTCCCTAGTCTTGGGTTTGGGGCTTGGCCTGCTTGCCGGGCTACGGCCGGGCGGGACATTCGACCGCGTGGCCCTCCTCTTCACTACCGTGGCGCTTGCTCTGCCAGAGTTCTGGTTCGGGTTCCTGCTCATATTGCTCTTCGCGGTGCAGCTAGGTTGGTTCCCCGTGCTTGGCCTACCGCCGCAGGGGCTAACTCTCGCCGCCAGCTGGCACCTGCTGTTACCGGCGGTCACACTCGCCATCCCGCGGGCAGCGCAGGTAGCGCGGCTGGCGCGGGCCAGGGTGTTGGAAGAACGCAGCTCCGATTACGTGCGCACCGCCCGCAGTAAAGGCCTGCGGCCTTGGGCGGTGGCGAAGCACATCGCCAGCAACTCCCTGCCGGGCACCATCCCGCTGCTAGCGTTAGAGCTCGGTGGCCTGTTGACGGGCACCATCGTCGTCGAGCAGGTGTTCGGCCTTCCCGGCCTGGGCGCCACGATCCTCGGCGCCATCGGGGCACGCGACTATCCAGTCGTGCAGGGCGTAACCATCCTCGCGGTGACCGTCTACGTGCTCGTCAACTGGCTGGCGGACATCATGCAGGTCGTCACGGACCCACGCTTGAGGGTCTCGTGAACCGCGCCCGCTTCGGCACCGTTCTCTTCGTCATCATCGCGCTCGCGGCCGTCTTCGCACCGCAACTTAGCGGCTACGATCCGATCAAGCCCGACTACCGCGCCAGGTACGCCCCGCCCAGCACGACTCACCCTCTCGGCACGGACGGCCTCGGCCGCGACGTGCTAGCGCGGTCGCTCGCTGGTGGCCGCGTGTCGCTGGTCGTCGCGCTGTCCGCCACGCTCCTGACCCTCACGCTTGGCGGCGTACTCGGCGTAGTGGCAGCGGGCCTCGGCGGCGTGACTGACACGGTGCTCTCGCGCGTGTTCGATGCCCTGCTGGCGTTCCCCGGCTTCCTGCTCATCCTGCTGGTCGTGGCGAGCCTAGGCGGTGGCACGTTGCAAACCATCATGGCCATGGGGGTGGCCGGCTCACCCGTGTTCTTCCGGCTGGCGCGGTCGTTCACGCGTAACGAGATGAAGGCGGAGTACGTCACGGCGGCGGGCGCCCTCGGCGCCACGCGCGGTCGTCAGCTCATGCGCCACGCCGTACCCAACTTCCTCGGGAGCATGGTCGTGCAGGTCGCTAGCACCGCCGCCGCTTTCCTGCTGGTCGAGGCGTCCTTATCGTTCCTCGGCCTTGGCGTGCCGCTGCCAACCCCAAGTTGGGGTAACGTGCTGCAAGACGCACGCTCGTTCCTCACGACGCAACCGTGGGCGGCGGTAGGACCGGGCGTCTTCCTGGCTAGTGCCTCCCTGTCATTCCAGTTCATGTCTGACGGCATGCGCGACATGCTCGACCGCCGTTCGTAACGAGGCCGTATGATTGCCAGCATGTGGATCCACTCGCTTGATGACCGCGTGCTGAACTCTGCCCTCTTCGAGAGCCTCGAGATAATCGAGTCGTTCCCGGAGGACACCGACCCCGAGCAGGTCGAAGCCGAACTCGTCGAGCCAGAGTTCTTCGAGATCGTCGCAGTCATGTCATCTGGCGACGAGGCGCTCCTCCACCATTGCGAGGACGCCGACGAGGCCTACCTCGTATACGACCTGTTGGCCGCCACGTTGGCGCGGGGCACGTACCGCGACGGCAGTTCCATCCTGGAGCCGACTTCGGTTCATCTCCTGCTCGAACGCGAGCGTCAATCACACAACTGACCTGGCGAGAGTCAGGCCAGGCGCAGGGGCGGAAGCACGCCCAGTTCCTCGACGACCCCGATGCGGGTCGTGCGCGGGAAGCGCGGCGTCAAGTGCGCCGTCACGGCCTCTGCAGCGTCCCCGTCTACCACCAGCAGCAAGCCGCCGCTCGTCTGAGGGTCGACTAACGTCAACCAGGTGACGGGGTCGAGGGCCGCGCGGCCCGTCACGGACGATGCCACGTAACGCTCGTTGCTCGCGTGCGCTCTGGTCAGGTTGCCGGCAGCGAGCGCTTCCCTGGCGCCAGGTAACGTCGGCACGCTCTCCGGCCGCAAGCGCAACCCAACACCAGAGGCGTTCGCCACGTGCAGCGCGTGACCTAACAGCCCGAAACCCGTCACGTCCGTAGCAGCGTGCACCGCGGCGTGCAACTCGTCAGGCAGGTCGTGGCGGTTGATCTGGCGCATCGAGGCGGTCGCGCTGCGCAAGTCGGCTGGCGCGATCTCGCCCGACTTGAGCGCGGCCGAGAGCGTGCCAGTGCCGATTGCCTTCGTGAGGATCACGACGTCGCCAACGCGGGCGCCGGCGTTCGTCCACAGGCGTTCAGGGTGCGCTAAGCCGGCGACGCTGAAGCCGAACTTGAGGGTGTCATCCTCGATCGAGTGACCGCCAACCAGCAGCGCCCCTGCCTCGGTGATGACCTCGCTGGCGCCAGCCATGAGCTCAGTTAGGACATCGTTGTCGAGCACGCCAAGCGGATAGGCGAGGATGGTCAGCGCGCTGATGGGTCGACCGCCCATGGCGAACACGTCGGAGAGCGCGTTGGCGGCGGCGACGGCCCCGAAATCGCGCGGGTCATCGAGGATGGGAGTGAAGAAGTCGAGGGTCTGGATGAGCGCCTGTTCCGGGTTGAGGCGCAAGACGGCCGCATCATCGAGGTGCTCTGTGCCGACGAGCAGGTCGGGGTGCGTTACCTTCGGCAGCCCGCGCACGAGCTCGGAGAGCGTGCCTGCCGCGATCTTAGCGGCACAGCCGCCCTTCTTGACCGTGCTGGTCAGGCGCACTGGCGCCCCTCCTACCGCTTTTCCGTCAGCCACGCAACGACCGCCTCCTCATCACCGGCGAACACGACCGGGCGCGCCAGTTTATCCAATGAGCGGCGGTACAGCGGGTCGTAGTGCTCGCGCAGCAGCGTCGCTATCCAGTCGAGGTGAGCAGCTTCGTCCACCCACGCTGCGGCGGTGCTCGCTAGCTCCGACACCCTTGACGTCAGCTTCGCGGTCAGCGCGCCCCCTAAGCGGCGCTTGAGGTGCCCGATCGACGCCTGCAGATCCTCAGCCACCGCCTGGCGCCCCGCCGCGGCGGTGGCGCAGACGACGTACTCGCGGTAGATGGCGGTAGCGCGAGCCTCGAGGGTAGTTTCGAGCACGACGAGCGGCGCCACTTGCATGGCGTCATACAGGGGGTCCGGCACGGTCCGCTTGCCTACGTAACGCGACTCGTCCTCGACCACGAGCCTCGTGGCCTGGCTCAGGACGAGTTCGGCCGCGAGGGCGTTCTCGAACGTTTGCTGGCTTGGCTGAGGCTCCGCCACGTGCCCGAAGGCGCTGCCGCGGTGCCGGGCGAGGCCCTCAAGGTCGACGGCCTGGAGGTCGCCGCCCCTACCGTCGTCCAGTCGCCGAAGCAGCCTCGTCTTACCCGAACCCGTGAGGCCGGCGAGCACCACCAAGCTCTTGCCCTCCACTGCTGGCGCTAGGGAGGCCAGCAAGTGTGCACGCAGCGCCCGGTAGCCGCCAGTCACTTGCATGGCGTTCGGCCGGTCGATGAACTCGACGACGAGCTTGCTCCGCTCGCCGCCGCGCCAGCACGCCACCGCGGTGGGCCGCGCGTCGCCGTCCACCGCTGCGCGCCACGCTTGCACCCTAGTGAGGCGGTTGGGTTCGAGGAGTCGATGACCGAGTGCCGTTGCTGCGGCCTGCCCAGCTTCCGCGTAGCGCAGGCCGACTAGGTGCCGCTCCTCGTCGGTGAGCAGCGGGAGCGCCAGCGCGCCAGGGAGGGCGCCGCTGGCGACCTCGACCGGCGCCCTCACGTCGATCAGTTGGTAAGGCGCCCTCCCACCACCACTCGGGTAGATGTCGGAGGGCGCCAGGTTCATGAGCGCCAGGATATCCGCCTAACCGGCGCGCTGGCCGCTTGGCGCTACCAGGCTCAAGCGTCGAGGGTGAGGCTCCGCAGGTCGCGGGGGTAGTTCGTGAGGAACTCGATGCCGCTCTCGGTGACGAGCACGGTGTCCGAGTGCCTGAAGCCACCCAGTCCGGGTACGTAAAGGCCGGGTTCCACGCTCAGGATGGTGCCAGGCAAGAGTACGCCGTCGTAACCCCGGTCGAGGAAGGGGCTCTCGTGGATGCGCTGGCCGAGCCCATGCCCAACGTGGTGACGCCAGTGATCCCAGAGCCCGTGCTCGTCGACGTAAGCGCGCATGGCGAGGTCGACGGAGGCCGCGCTCGCGCCCGGCTTGATCGCGGCGAAGCAGATGTCCTGCAGCGCCAGCATGTGCCCGAAGAAGAGCTTCTGTTCCTGGCTTGGCTCGCCTAGGAACATGGTGCGTTCGAGCTCGCTAAGGTAACCCCATACGTCTGCGCCAGCGCCGGTCACGAGCGTGTCGCCGCGCTGGAAGACGGCGTTGCTGGCAAGCGCGTGAGGCAGAGCGCTAGCCGCGCCGATCTGGCCGCGGTAGATGGCGAGCGCCCCGCGGATCCACTTGTTGCGCTGACGGTAGTCGGGCCCCAGTTCGGTCGCTAGCGCGCGGCTAGCCGCGCCGCAGGCGACGGCAACAACGTCGTCCTCACGCAACCCGACCTTCGTGCCGTCTTGCAGCAGGCGGTGCGCGTACGCGCCCCAGCGGGCGCTCTCACGCACGAGCGCCACCTCATGCTCCGACTTGCTTGCCATCTGCGCGTCGAGCTGCACGGTGACGCCTACTACCAGCACGCTCGTGATCCCACTGAGGGGCAAAGGCACGTAACCCATGACCGGCGGATAGCCATCGTGGTCGACTCCGAGACCATGGCGTCCGATGCCTTGCGCGGCTAGTTCCTCGAGCAGGAGCCTTAGCGGGTGGGTCTCACCCGGGTACTCCGGGTAGTCGGCTACGCGTTCGACGTCGGCCAACGCCTGCGCGTGTTCGCGCTCGAGGCGCGGCACGAACAGCGTGCGCTCGCCATCCGGGCTGATGATGAGCGCTATCGGCCTTTCGGTCGGCGAGAAGACGAAGCCAGTGAAGTACTGGATGTACTGGTCGTCGAAGAGCACGAGGGCGTCGATGTTGCCGCCAAGGCGGTCGAATGCCGCCCGCGCCCTGGTAGCGCGTTCCGAGCGGGTGATGGGGCTCAAAGCCCCACCACCGACGGGGGCGTTCAAGCAAGCACCCTGCGCTCCAGGAACTCCCTAACGGCCTTGTGCCACGCTTCGCGTTCCTCGTTCTGCGGGCCATGGCCGCTGTTCTCGAAGATCACGAGCTCGGAGTCGGGCAGCAGGGCGTGCAGCTCCTCGCTGGCAGGCAGCGGGGTGATCCAGTCGTGGCGCCCGACCGTTATCAGCACTGGCGCGGTTAGCTCCCCGAGGAGCGGCCTTAAGTCGAACGTAGTCTGGTTGTGAGCGAACGCGTAGTTGTGCGTCGCGTAGTGGAGCTGCATGGCGGCGACCTGCCTTGCGTCCCGCTCGGCGTCGTAGGTCGTCGTGTAGAGCGGCATGATCATGGTGATAAGCGCGCGGAAGTCGTCGTCTGACGTGGTGTGGCCAGCGAACAGTCGCTCTAGGCCGGGCACGTCCATCGGGTAAGGGCTCTCCAAGGCCATGCGCATGGCCTCACCCTTGTGGCCCGAGTGCGCCGCCGTGTCGCGCAGGACGACGGCGGTCACGTGCTGCGGGTAGCGCAGGGCGTACTCCTGGGCGAGGTAGCCGCCGTACGATCCGCCAGCTATCACGATCTTGTCGCCTAGGTCGAGCGCCTTGCGCACGGCGTCCGTGTCCGCCGCGAACTGCTCGTGCGTGTACGGCGGGGTGTCTGAGCTGGCGCCGGAGCCGCGCTGGTCGTAACTGACGACCCTGAAGCGGTCGGTGAACGCGGCGTACACGTCCCAGTCGTTACGCCTGCTGCCCATGCCAGGCGCGCCGTGCAGCGTGATGATGGTCGGCTTGGCGTGCGCCTGAGGGTCGATGCGTGCGCTGTCGTCGATCTCCAGTGTCGCGCCGTTGACCTCCAGGGTGAAGGTCGTCGCCGTCGCCTCTGCCTTGCCGGTACCTGGCGCGCTCACTTGGCCCAGACTTCCTTCAGTACCCGCATGACGTTGCCACCGACGGCCTTGCCGATGTCATCGTCGCTGTAGCCGTGCTTGACGAGCCAGCGCACGATGTTGGGGAACGCCTCGGCTGGGCTCTCGAGCCCGTCGACGAACTCGACCTTGGGGTACTCGAGGCCACCGCGTGACGCGCCGATGCTAAGGGCGTCGGTGAGGGTCGTGTGCAGGCCGACGTGGTCGCCGAACAGCACGTCTGGGCCGAAGGCGACGTGGTCGATGCCGACGAGGTCGACACAGTACTCGAAGTGCTCCATGAACGACTCGATGGTGTGGCGCGGGTGCTTGCTCGTGATGGTCGTGTGCGGCGCCGCCTCGATGCCGATGACGCCGCCCTTCGCCGCGCACGCCTTGATGATGTCGTCTGGCTTGAGCCTGCGCGAGTTCCATAACGCCCTGGCGCCCGCGTGGGTGATGAAGATCGGTTTGCTGCTCACCTCGATGGTGTCCATCGAGGTCTGGTCGCCAGAGTGGCTGATGTCGATAGCGAGGCCGAGCTTGTTCATGCGCTCAACGGCCTTGCGACCGAACGTCGTCAGCCCGCCGTCGCGTGGCTCCTTCAGACCGCCACCGAGCGCGTTTCCTTCGCTGTAAGCGATGCCGATGCTGCGCACGCCGAGGCCGTAGAGGACGTCTAGGCGGTCGAGCTCGTTCTCGATCATCGCCGCGCCCTCGAGGCTGACGATGAACGCGATCCTGCCCTCTGCCTTGGCTTGGACGATCTGCTCGGTCGTGGTGCAGAGGACCACCATGTCTTGGTGAGCGATGTCGGAGAGACGCAGACCCAAGTCGGTGATGACGTCGTCCCACTTCCAGCCGCCACGCGAGTGGATCATGGCGGTGCCGTTCATGAGGTTGTCGAACACGGCGTCAAGGCCGCTGATCGCGAGGCCCTCGTAACCAGTGAAATCGCGGCCCCAGCGGCGAAACTCGAAGAACTGGCTGAGGTCCTTCGGTGCGATGAAGCAGTGGTCGTGCAGCGAGATCATCAGCTTCTCGCCGAAGAGGCGCTTGACGCGCTCCTCCTGCTCGGGCGTCACCGCGACCTTGTTGGATGCGACGCGGTTGAGTACGGGCGCGAGCTCGAACTCCTTGTAGTCGACTCCTGCCTCGAGGAACTGGAAAGACTTGTAACCGTCGTAACGCTTGTCTTGCATTGTTACTCCCTTCATAGGGTGTGCTGAGGCGCTTGATCCCCGGCCACGCGCGTGGATGCGTTCCCCGCTACGCGCGGGGGTCGAACATGTCGCGCAGGGCGTTGCCAAGCACGTTGAATGCCAGCACGGTGATGGCGATGAATAGGCCTGGGTAGATGGCGAGCTCCGGCTTCAACCACAAGTACGACTGCGCGTTCTGGAGCATGTTGCCCCACGACGCAAGCGGCGGTTGGATGCCAAGCCCAAGGTAAGAGAGACCCGCTTCCGTGAGGATCGCCCAACCGACGCCTAGCGAGGCGAGGACGATGGCCTGCGGCACGACTTGCGGTAGGACGTGCTTGAGCATGGTGCGGGGGTGGGTGGCGCCCAGCGCGCGAGCGGCCTCGATGAACTCGTAACCGCGCACCTTCACGAACTCGGCGTGCACGACGCGCGCCATCTGAGCCCAGAAGCCGATGCCGACGGTGACGATGACCGTGATGGGGTGGTTACCGAACGCCGTGACGACCACGAGGATGAGGAAGAAGTTCGGGATGGCCATGAAGACGTCTACCAGCCGCATGATCATGACTTCGGTGCGGCCCCTGAAGTAGCCGGCGAGGCCACCTGCGATGGTGCCGATGGTGAGGCCGACCACCATGGCGAGGAGGCCGACGCTCAACGAAACGCGGCCGCCCGCCAGGACTCTGGCGAGGACGTCCCTACCGAGCTCGTCAGTGCCGAGGAGGTGCTCGGCGCTTGGGGCCTTGAGGGTGTTGCGCGCGTCGGTACGGTTGGGCGCTTGCGCGTAGATGACGGGGCCGAGCGTGACGGCCAAACCGAGCACGACGAGGAGAAGCAGCGCAACGATGCCGAGCGGTTGGCGCCGAACCTTGCGCCACAGCTTAGCTGAACTGGCGCTGGCTTCCGGTGCCGTCTGCGGCGCGCTAGTTGCGGCACTGTCAGTCATGGCGGATCCGTGGGTCAACGACCGCGTAGAGCAGGTCGACGAGGAGGTTGACGGCCACGACGAGGAGGCCTGCAAGCAGCGTCGCGCCGAGGATGACGGGGTAGTCGCGGCCGTTGGCCGCCTCGATGGCCAAGCGCCCGAGGCCAGGCCAACCGAACACGCTCTCGATGACGACGGAGCCCGAGAAGAGCGCGGTCGTCACGAGCCCGAGCACGGCCAGGACGGGCACGAGGGCGTTCTTGAAGGCGTGCTTGAAGAGCACCCGGTTAGGTGGCAGGCCCTTACCCTTAGCGGTGCGCACGTAGTCAGCGCGGTTGACCTCGAGCAGCGCGGAGCGCGTCACGCGCACGACGTTAGGCATGAGCGTGAACGCCAGGACGCCTGCTGGCATGACGAGGTGCTTCATGCGGTCGAGAAAGTCGGCGGAGCGGCCTGAACTAACGATGCCGGAGGCGGGCAACCACCGCAGCTCGACCGCGAACAGGATGATGGCGACGATCCCCAGCCAGAAGCCGGGGATCGACATGCCGAGGGTGGTGATGGTGCTGACGAGGTGGTCAACCCAACCGTTGCGGTAGACAGCCGCCAGCGTCCCGAGCAGGATGCCGAGGATGGTGGCCGTCAGGAGCGCCGCGAGGCCGAGGGTGAGGGTGTTCGGTAGCCGCTGCTTGAGGAGCAACGCTACCGGCAGGCCCTGGTTGTAGCTGACGCCAAGGTCACCGCGCACTACCCCGCCCAACCACTTGCCGTAGCGCACGAGGACGGGGTCGTCTAGGCCGTAGAGCTTCAGGAGCGCTTCGCGTTCAGACGCCGTGCGTTCGAAGCTGACGGCAGCTGACGGACCTCCGGGCGCGAGGTTGATGAGGAAGAACGTCACCACCGAGACGAGCCACAGCACGATGATGCCAAGCCCGATCCTGCGGAGGATGTACGCGGTCACCTAGGCTCCTAAGCTGGTTACGGCTTGACGAACCAGTTGAACGAGTACTGGAAGTTCGCTGCGCTATTGATGTCGTACATGCCGCCGATGCGCGTGTTGCGCACCGCGATCATGTCCGGGTACCAGAGGAAGAGGTAAGGCAGTTCCTCGGCGATGATCTGCTGCACCTGCTTGTAGATGGCGATCTGGTCGTCGAGGGTGGTGGCTGCGCGGCCTGCTTCCCAGAGGGCGTCGAGTTCGGGGTTGCGGTAGTTGGGGATGTTGTTGCCGACATCGGCTGCCGACGAGGCGAAGTAGCCGGACTGGTCCGGGGTCGGTGGGGTGCTCCACCACGCCAGCATGGCGTCGTAGTCGCGGTTGACGACGGCCTTCTGGATGAAGGCGTTCCACTCGATGGTGTCCACTTTCACTTCGACGCCGACGTCTTCCCAGTACTGCTGGACGAGCAGCGTGGCTGGCACGAGGTAACCGAACTGGCCGGTCGGCATGTCGATGGTGAGGCGCTCGCCGTCCTTCTGCAGGATGCCGTCCGCGCCTGGCGTCCAGCCTGCGTCTGCGAGGAGGGACTTGGCTAGTTCTGGGTCGTAGGGCCAGTGAGCGACGTCGGTGTCGTAGAAGGCCTGGAGGAGCGGGGCGATCGGGCCGGTGGCCTCAACGCCGTAGCCTTCGACGATGGCAGCGATCATGGCCTCGCGGTCGATGGCGCTGAGGAGCGCCTGGCGCACGCGTACGTCCTGGAAGCGCGGGTCGTCGAGGTTGAGGGCGACGAAGTACCAGATGTTCTGGCTCTGGCGGATGACCTCGAGGTTGGGGTTACGCGACACGCCCGCGAGGAGCGCCGGGTTGGTGATAGACACCATGTCGAGGCCGCC
>JACDJB010000555.1_pt1 | contig 38086 bp, 44 predicted proteins | sample 7454121 | NCBI WGS metagenome assembly JACDJB01 (sample SAMN14253290, study PRJNA609438) | sludge metagenome | isolation source: sludge after 25d culture with pyrite | collected 2018-12-20
CCCGAATGGCGCGACAAAATCCCGGCCATCGTCCATGTCGACGGCACCGCGCGGGTGCAGACGGTGCGCGAGGCGACCAATCCGATGCTCTACAAGCTGCTGAAAGAGTTCGATGCGCTGACCGGCGTGCCGGTGCTCATCAACACCTCGTTCAACGTGAAAGGCGAGCCGATCATCGAAACGCCGCGCGATGCCGTGATCTGCTTCCTGACCACCGGCGTCGATCACCTCGTGATGCACGATCTGCTGGTGTCGAAGAATGCGATGCACCGGTTCGTGGGGCCGCTGGTGAACACCTACACCGATGTCGCGACCATGGTGATGTCGAACATGAAGCCGGCATGACGTTGGCCCTTTGTGCTTTGCGATAACTCACAGCCGGCGGAGGTACCGATTGCGCCCGGCGAATTCCGTCCTAGTATGATGGGGCTGAGCCGTCTGCCGACAGGCCGGGTGCGTCATGACGATCGAGAAATGCATCAACGACTACGATGCCTCCGAGGTCATTTTCGAGGAAGGATCGAGCGGTCGCGAGCTGTTCGTCGTCCTCGAAGGCAAGGTCGATATCGTCAAGACGGGGACCGCAGGCCGGACCGCCATCGCCTCGCTCGGCAAGGGCGAATTCTTCGGCGAGATGGCCGTGATCGACGGCTCCGCGCGGTCGGCCACCGCCATCGCCGCCGCCGACGGCACCCGCGTGATGCGGATCAATCACGCCCGCTTTGTCTATCTCGTGAGCCAGCAGCCCGCCTTCGCGCTGATGGTCATGGATGCCTTGAGCAAGCGGCTGCGCGCGTCCAACGCAGCGAACTTCAGGACACCCGCGTCATGAGCGATCACAAGCCATCGCCCTTTCCGGTGCTGCTCAACAACGACGTCTGTTCTCTGATTCAGGCCGCCGAGGATGTCTACCAGATCCGGTTCAAGAACCGCGCCGCCAATGCCTATCTGGTTCGCGGCAGCAAGCGGACCGTCATGATCGACGTCGGCCTGTCATCGAACTACCCGTATCTTCTGGGCTGTCTCGCGCATCTGGGCGTGAACCCCGCAGATATCGACATGGTGGTCCTGAGCCATGAGCACCTCGACCACATCGGCGCCGCGTACCATTTCAAGGGGCGGACGATTATTGCCGCGCACCGCCTCGCCGCCAACAAGATCATGCTGCGCGATGACTTCTCGATGCTGCGCAAGATGTTCAACGAGCCGGATGTGCCGATCGACATCGACATCTGGCTCGAGGAAGGCAACCTGATCGACCTCGGCAACTTCCGGCTGACGGTGATGTATACGCCGGGCCATACATCCGCGTGCATCAGCCTGTTCGATCAGGACAAGGGCCTGCTGTTCGCCGCCGATACCCTGATGCCCGGTGGCGTGATGGGCGGTGTGTTCGGATCGGGCAGCATCAGCGACTACATCCAGTCGCTGGAACGGCTGCGCGGACTGGACTCGAAGATTTTGCTGTCAGGACATGGCCGCCTGTCGGATACGCCCCATGACGACGTGCGGATCGCGCTGCAGCGCTCCCACGCCCTGCTCTCCGACACCGCACAACTGTTCGACGCGCTCGATGCGCGCTCGAACTTCGAGCCGATCATGCAGTCGGTGCGCGATCTCAACAAGCTGGACGATTCGTGAAGATGCGCGTTCGTCGCAGACAATCTGAAGCAGCCTCGGAGGACATCATTTCATGATCCACGCTGATCGCGTCGCCGGTCTGGCCATCGCTGGCCTTATCATCGCGGGTTGCTGGTCGGGATCGCAGGCGGCCACACCGCCGCGCGCCGGTCTTTGCAATCCGTCCGCTGCCGAGGCCCTGACGGGGAAGAACAGAATTTCGGATCGCAGGGCGAAGCGGCTCACCGGCGCCACGATTGTCCGCCAGATCAGGCCCGGACAAGGCGTGACCATGGATTACCGGCGCGAGCGCATCACCATCGAAACCGACCCGAAGACACGCAAGATCGTCCGCGCCTTTTGCGGGTGAAAAGCGGCAGATGGCGGGTGAGAATCGGCAGATGGAATGTCTGACAAAGCGGCTGGAGCGGGTGAAGGGAATCGAACCCTCGTATTCAGCTTGGAAGGCTGCTGCTCTACCATTGAGCTACACCCGCAGCGCGGCGAGCACTAGCATGGCCGTCCCGCCGCCTCAACCATGATTGAGTTGAAGCCGGGCCGCCGCGGAACCATATTTCCGCAGGAATGTTCTGGTTATCAACCAACTCCAACCGGGAGAACGTCTATGCGCAACGCAGTTATCGCCGCTCTGGCCCTCGCGGGCGCGGCCATCCTCGGCACCGGATCGGCGGAAGCCCGGGACTACCGCTATTGTCTGGTCGAAGGATGGGCGGCCGGGCCAGGCACCTGCTATTACAACACCTACGCCCAGTGCATGGCGAGCGCGTCGGGACGGCGGGCTTATTGCCAGGTCAATCCGGTCTTCGCCTTCGCCGAACAGGGCCGCTACGCTGATCCCGGCTACCGCGCGGTGAAGCCGCGCAAGGTTCGCCGCCACCACCGGCACTATCACTGAGTCCGATCGCGCCCTGCGCGGTCAGCAAGGCCGCCCGTCGGGAACAGCGACGCCCAATAAAAGATCGCCCGGAATTCATTTCCGGGCGATTTTTCAAAGATGGTGGGGGAAGAAGGACTCGAACCTTCGAAGCCATACGGCGGCTGATTTACAGTCAGCTCCCTTTGCCACTCGGGACACTCCCCCGCTCGACATCATCCGACACCTTCGCCCACCCGAACGGGGCGGTGGAACGGCCATGGATGACGGTAAAAAGCGTGCCCGTGAACGGGCGCCCGGTCGGCGCGTTTATGGGCGAAGCGGCGGGGTAAAGTCAACCAATGTGGGGAAGAATATGACAGGCCGTTGCGGCCCGGCCTTAAGCCGAAAATTGCCATTATTCCAATCCCGTGGGACAAGGCCGCATGAGCGATCGCGACCGGACATCACGTTTTGGCGGGCCAAAAGGCGGCGGGCGCGGCAAGGACCGCGACCGGAACCCGCCTGGTAAGCCCCATCAGGGAAGGCCCGAAGGACGGTCTCAGGGCGGCGGACGTCCATCCTGGCGCGACCGGGACGCCAAGGGCGGCCGAGGGCATGGCAAAGGGCATGGCAAAGGCGAAGGCCCGGTGATTCTGTACGGCTGGCACAGCGTCACCATGGCGCTGGCCAACCCGAAACGCCGCATCCGCAAGCTGTTCGTCACCGAGAATGCAGAACGGCGTCTGGCCGACGAAAAGATCGACACCCGCGTGCCACCGGAACTGGTCCATCCGGGGGACATCGACCGTCGGCTTGGTCCCGATGCTGTCCATCAGGGCTTGCTGCTTGAAGCCGATCCCCTGCCCGGTCTGCATCTCGACGAGCTTCCGCAGGATGGCGTGGTGCTGGTGCTCGACCAGATCACCGATCCACACAATGTCGGCGCGATCCTGCGCTCGGCCGCGGCCTTCGGCGCCAAAGCCATCGTCACCACCGGGCGGCACAGTCCCGAAGCCACCGGCGTGCTGGCGAAGTCCGCCTCCGGCGCGCTTGAACTTGTGCCGATCGTCGAAGTGCCGAACCTGCATCGGGCGCTGAACGAGATGAACGATGCGGGATTCCTCACCGTCGGCCTCGACAGCGAGGGCCAGGGCGATCTTGCCGCCGTGCCGCTCCGCGCGCCGCTGGCGCTGGTGCTGGGTGCGGAAGGCAAGGGCCTGCGCCAGCTCACCCGCGAAACCTGCGCCGTGGTCGCGCGCATGGATATGCCCGGCGCGATCAAGAGCCTCAACGTGTCGAACGCCGCCGTGCTGGCGCTTTACATCGGCACCAGCCGTCTCGGCCTGATGGGCTGAATCGAAACGCCCGGCTGCGTGATGCAGACGGGCGTTCAAATCTCGATCCAGATTCAGATCAATATTTGTAGCGCAGCGGCTTCACGCGATGACCGTAGTGACCGTGATGACGGTGCGCGTGGTGATGCCTGACGCCATGATATGCGCGGTAATGCGCATGGCGATAGCCGCGATAGGCGTGGCGGCGCGCGAAGCGATAGCTGGTGACCGCCGGTCCCTGCACTGCCGCGCCGTCATAATAATGGCTGGTGGCGTTGCCATACGGGCCGCCATCGTAGCCGTAGCGGTAAGGCCGTCCGTAATAGCGCGAGCCGACCACGGCGCGCTCCTGATAGGTCGGCACCGGCGCGAAAGCGCCCGGACCGGTATAGGTCGGGCCCTGATTGACCCAGTAATACTGGGGGCTGGCGTAGCGCTGATAGAAATCCGGGCGCGCCAGACGCTCACGCACGCCGCAAGCGCCGTAACCATAGCCGCATCCGTAGTTATAGGCGTAATAGCCGTAGCTGCCGCATGGATCGGTCACCGCGCATGCCTGCGCGGGTGCCGCCGTCGCCATCGTCGCGGCGAACGCCACGCCCACAATCAATCCTGCAATCGTCTGACGCATTACTCTCTCCTGTTAAACGCTTTTGTTTGGTCTCGTTATTGTTTCAGATCGGGCCGGAAACCATTCGGCCGGTAGCTCGGCTTGAAACCATTGGGCCGGTAGCCGTGATCACGCGGCGCTTCGATGATGGCCGGCGGATATTCGGGAACGTCATAGTACTGCTGCGGCGCCGGGGGCGCGGACTGGGCCGACCAGGAGCGCTGATAGCTTTCGGCTGGCTGCGGCAGCGCGCGGTTCGCGGGCGGCTCGATCTCGAGACGGCCGTAACCCGGCTGGCGACCCGCCGTCGGATAATAATGTCCGACCTCGCGTCCGGCGTAGCTGTCCCAACCGCCATAGACACGCGGTGCATTCTTGAAATTCCTGGCAAGACCCCATTCGCCCTCGACGACCGAATACGAGACATCGCGGCCATTGAGGATGACGGGCACACCGGCCCGGCCCGGGATCACGACCAGCGGACCGGTGTCGGCCGCCGCCGCCGCCGCCGTTCCGATCAGTATCGCCAGAGCCAAGATCGCGCGCATGGATGATGCCTTTGTTGCGGCACCACTCTAGTCCTGCAGGCGATAACAGGGGTTAAAGGCGCGGCCCAATCGTCCGGTAAGCCTAACGCGCAAGCATACCCACTCGTTCAATTGCGAACGATTTCAGAAAGATTCCGGGACATGAAAGGTTAACGGCCAGGCCGCCGCGCCGCCATTTGAGGAAATCCAGAATTCCCTCGATCATCAGTTAACCGGACATGACGGCGCCAACAGTAAGCAGCCTGCTGATCTTCGCGCCGTTGGCAAAACAGCAAACGGCGTACGATCCGGATCCCGGCTGCCTTGTCTGATCTTATGTCCGTGGAAAAACTGGTGCCGGCGGAGAGGATTGAACTCCCGACCTTCGGTTTACAAAACCGCTGCACTACCGCTGTGCTACGCCGGCCCGGAGGGAACAGCTATCAGCGCGGCGGCTTCGGGACAAGACCGCAAAACACCCGGCATCCGCTTGTTCCGGCCTGAACCCGCACAACTCCCGCCGCGACCAACCAGCAGAGCCTTGCTCCGCGGGAGAGTGAGGGCCAAGCAAAGGACGATCCGTCATGACTGAATGGCTGCTGGGCTCGCTGCTGGTGCTGATCCTGCTGATCAAGCTGCTTGAGTATTTCGATCTGTTTGATGTGGCCGAACTTCTGTCGAGCGCCGTGCGGCTGGTCGGCGCGCTGTTTTTCGGGATCGCCAGCATCATCGTCTGGGCGTCGCGCAAGCTGCTCGGCAAGTCGGGGGGACAAACCGAAGCAAACTAGCATTCGCGTTGCATGGCCCCGTGATTTGCGCCACCAATAGACGGACTATCGGCGCGGGAGATTTCGTATTGCAGGAACACGGCGGGTTTCGCACGCACCACAAATACATGATCGCGGCGATCGGCGTGATCGCTGTCCTGGCCTTCCTCTACAACCTCGGGATTTTCGACGTCTGGACGGTGGAACAGGCCGCGAAATAACGCCTCGGGCTGGCAAATAGTCCGTAAAATCAGCCAAAACACGCGAAAACGCCTGTGAATTGCGTGGACAAATTCCTTTGCCCCGGAACGGTCACGGTGCTGTCACCGTTCCCGACGCAGGTGAAACCCGAGCCAGGCAAATGGAACGAGGATGATCATGACTTTCGCCAAGCCGCATGATGACCGTTATGAAAATGCCCTTGATGACGTCATCGCACAATGCGGCGGTGACACGCGCGGAGCGCTGATGGCTCTCCTCGTTGCAAACGAATATCTCGAAGCGCAGTTGAACAACCTTCATGCCGCGATCGAAAGCGGAGAGGTTCCGTTGCGCTCGGAAAAGGCGGCGAACACGGTGCTCCACTGACGCCATGGTATTCGCCACAGTTCCCGGAACATAAGCGAGCGGTTTGGGTTCTTCCGTTTCAATTGGTTGATTGAAAGGAGAATCCGATGATCAAGACATATGTGGCGACAGCTCTGCTCGGAACCGCACTGGCCGGCGGTGCCGCATTCGCACAGACTGCAACCCCAGCTTCGCCTGCTCCCGCGGCCGCGCCTGCTGTGTCGGCTCCGATGGATCAGTCGAGCCTGAAGGGCAATAACTGGCGCGCCTCGAAACTCGTCGGTCTCGCCGTCTACAACGACGCCAACGAGAAACTCGGCGACATCAGCGAAATCCTTCTCGACAAGACCGGCAAGATCAACGCCGTGGTGATCGGCGTCGGCGGATTCCTCGGGGTCGGTCAGCACGACATCGCGGTCGGCTTCGACAAGCTGAAGTGGGTCGATGAGCCGGTGCGCTCGGCCTCGGCGGACAAGATGCCGGGATCGTCGGGCACCGCGACAACGGCACGCCCGTCAACCACCACCGGAGCGGCTGGCAGCAGCATGTCGGCATCGACCAAGAATGAATGGTATCCGGATCACGCGGTGATGAGCGGCACCAAGGAGCAGCTCAAGGCCATGCCCGAATTCAAATATACCGAGAGCAAGAAGTAACTCGGTCGGTAACTGACTGGATCATACTGACTGGATAATCTTGTCCACTCACGAGGGCGGCTGAATCGGTTCTCCGATTCGGCCGCTTTGCATTTGCAATGGCGCGCGCCTGGCGCGCCGAACAGCTCAAAGGTAGGCGCTGAGGCACCATGCGTTGAGCGTCGCCGCAACGGCCAGGGTGAAAACCAGAATCGTGTTCACGGCCAAATGCTCCCCAAAAGACTGTCTGAGAATCGTCTGGATCATGTTCGGATTTGACCGCCTGCTCCCCCAAGAGTCTCGCGCTTTGTTTTTTGCGGGCCCCCTTGCCAGAAATAGCTTTCCGAGTCCGATTCTCTCTGGTTTGGCCTCCCGGTTGTGCGGCGCAGTGTTGTCTTGCGCCGATTAACACGCACAATGCGCCCGCACGGTCTCCCGCCAAGGCGATCATCGACGCGATCATCGCCGCCGGCCGCGCCCAAAAACGACAAATCAACGATTCAGCTCATTGAATCGATGTCCGGAGAAGAAACGAATGTCATCCAAATCGGCCGCCAAGAGTCCTGCGAAGAGTCCTGCAAAGAATCTGATGAGCGAATTTCCGCCGGCGCGGGAGAATCTTGTGACGCTCGCCAACTGGCGCACCCAGCCTTACAGCGACTGGAGCTTTCACAACGTCCGCCGCGTGCTGCCCACGGCGAATATCAAGGCATCGAAACATCCCGCGCCACTCGAAAGCGCGCTGACCGAACTCGGCCGTATCGGCTTCGAGGGCAACAACGGCCCGACCATCCTGCGCGAGGCGCTGCGCACGACCAACACCAAGGGTTTTGTGGTCCTGCATCGCGGACGGCTTGCCGCGGAGTGGTACGCGGGCGGTATGGATGGCTTCACGCCACACATCGTGTTCTCGGTCAGCAAGTCGATCTGCGGCGCGCTCGGCGGCATTCTCGCCGACAAGGGCTTTCTCAACCCGAACCGCCCGGTGACGGATTACGTGCCGGAAGTCTCGTCATCGGTGTATGGCGGCTGTTCGGTCCGGCATCTGCTCGACATGTCGGTCGGCATCTCGTTCACCGAGGACTATGTCGATCCGGATGGCGACGTCGCGCGCTACCGCCGCGCCGTGGGCTGGGATGTGATCAAGCCCGGCCAGGACGCGATGCAACTGCGCGACTACCTCGCCACGCAAAAGCCCGACGGCAAGCCCCACGGCCACACCTTCCACTATGTCTCGACCAACACCGACATGCTCGGCTGGGTCTATGAGCGCGCGGCGGGCCGCGCCCTCTCCGATCTGCTCGGCGAGTATCTCTGGACGCCGATGGGCGCGGAAAGCGATGCCTGTATCACCGTCGATGCGGAAGGCGCGATGCGCGCCGCGGGCGGCATCTGCGCCGCACCGCGCGACCTCGCCCGCTTCGGCGAGATGATCCGGCAGCGCGGTGTCGCAGGCGGACGGCAGGTGGTGCCCGGCTGGTGGATCGACGACATCAACGACAACGGCGATCCCGAAGCCTGGGCGCGCGGCGAATTCGCCGAGATGTTTCCGGACGCCGCCTATCGCAGCAAGTTCTACCAGATCGACCGCAAGCGAAAGACGCTGTGCTGCATCGGCATCCACGGCCAGTGGATCTATATCGACCCGATCAGCGAACTGGTGATCGTGCGCGTGGCGTCAGAGCCGGTCCCGCTCGAGGTCGAGAACTATCGTGCCTGGCGGCGGGGCTTTGAAGCCATCGTCCGGCACTTTTCGTAAAGCTGCGCGATCCCATCGGACTATCGCACCGTCTTCGCTCATTCCCGTGAAAGCGGGAATCCAGTTCTTCAAAAACCGGGTCCCCGCTTTCGCGGGGACGACCGGGAGTGAAATTTGATTTAGTCACTGTCAGTGCGCGTCACCGCGTCAGCTTTTCCAGTTCGGGAAACGCGGCGTACGTTGCGCCCGCGCACAGCTCTCCCGCCTCTTCGACGATACGATCGAGCCGCCCGTCGATATACACGCCAGCGCGATCTTTCGCGCCGGCATAGCGTCCGCCCGGGCCGCGCGCGTTGAAACGCACGCACACCACATAGCGCCGCCGCCCCCCGACTTCCTTTTGCATCGGCTCTGAAATGCGCGCCTCGCGCACACCCGACGGATCATTCAGATAGGTCCGCAGCAGCGCGAGCAGTTCAGGGCGGTAATTCGCGGGATAAGGCTGGTTCTCGATGCCGCGGTCCGCCGTGTAGGACAGGCCGTCATTGCTGCCGCCCGTCGAGAAGCAGCCGCTCAGCCCGAGCGCCAGCAGGAGCACCGCCACGCGCGTTCCATATGTCACCAATTTGCAACGCATTCCGATGAAGTCCGTGACCTGAGCCATGCCCCCGGGTTTCTTGCACATTGTGTCATTGACAAGGCAACCCCGCGCCGTTTGATTGCAATCACGGCACAGGTGCCAGCGCAAGCTGGCCAATAGGGAATTCGGTGCCGCCGCGCGATCTGCGCGGCCATTCCGAAGCTTCCCCCGCAACTGTCAGCGGTGAGCCGTTGTCCATGAGGCCACTGAGCAAAGGCTTTTCAGCCGCGCTTGGGAAGGCGGACAACGGCGGCGATCCGCGAGCCAGGAGACCTGCCTGTACCGGTCATCCTTCCGTCGCACGGGGCGTGCGAAGGGGCGGCCTTTCCGCAGCGGTGACGTGACGTAACCGTTGCGGAGGTTCGGCCGATGGCCAGATTCCTCGGGTATCACAATCCGGCGGCGCCTTGCGCGATGTCCGGTCATACCTGCGCTTTCACCGCGCCTCCGCGATCACATCATCGGCGGGGCACTATCGTGACAACTGTTTCCAAATCTTTCCTTCCGGCGGCAACGCTTGGACTTTCGTTCGCAGCAGCCTGCCTCGCAGGCACCGCGCTTGTGACCCCTGCTCTGGCGCAGGACGCGGCCAACCTTCCGGATATCAATGTCAACGCCACCCGCCTGTCTGGCACCGGCGGCCATGCGGGCAGCAACACGGGGGCTGCTGCGAACTCCATCGGCATCGTCGGCGCATCGACCACAATCATCACGTCGGAAGACATCGCGCGCGCGCCGAACCAGACGATTCAGGACGTGCTGGCAACCATTCCCGGCGTCCAGCTTCAAAATCTTTATGGCGGGGTCAACGGCGTCAACAGCACGGTCGATGTGCGGGGCTTCGGTGCATTTGCAAGCGCAAATACCCTCATCCTTATCAATGGTCGCCGCATCAACGATCTCGACCTCGCAGGCGTCGATCTGTCTACGATCCCGCTTCCGTCCATCGAACGCATTGAAGTTACGAAGGGTAATAGCGGCGCGGTCCTGTACGGTGACAACGCGATTGGTGGCGTCATCAATATCATCACAAAAACTGGCGCGGGAGCCGGAAAGCCCGTTCAGATGCGTGTTGAGGGTGGTGTAGGCTCCTTCAACACAAGTCAGGGGAATGTATCGGTCACCACCAACCAAGGCCCATGGTCATCGGCTACATTTGCGAACGTCTTCAAGTCGGATGGCTATCGTGTCAACAACAAGACCGACCAGCGTAATGCTGTTGGTGAAATCCGTTATACGACATCTGATTTTAGCGCATTCCTGAATCTATCGGGCGATGATCAACATATCGGATTGCCGGGAGGCCGCCTGGTTACACCGACCACCAATCTTCTGGTGACCGATCGCCGAGGCGCTGCGACACCTTTCGACTTCGGCGACAAACAAGGTGCCAATTTAACGACTGGTTTCACCAAGACCCTCTGGAACGGCGCAGAGCTGATCGTTGATGGCGGTGTACGTCACAAGCTGCAACAAGGATCGTTCTTCGGAACATTCGCCGATAACTATGTCGATAGCGTTCTGACCACATGGTCAATTACACCGCGCTTGAGCATCAAGAACGACATCTTCGGCCTGCGCTCGAACATCCTCACCGGCATTGATTATTACGACGCAAAATACAATTCAGACCGCAGCAAATCCAATGGTCTGCCGCCAATTCATGCCTACGACCTCTCGCAGCGGACCGTGGCTGGTTACTGGCAACAAACCATCGGCGTTCTGCCAACTACCGACTTTTCCTATGGCGCGCGCATTCAGAACATGAGTCTTGGTGCAACGGACCGTTACGACCCGACAGCCCCCACTCAACCGTTCTATTCCAGCGCACAGGATGCTCCGCTAAACACAAACGAAACCCAGTATGCACTCCATGTGGGACTTGAGCATCGCTTTACCGACAGCTTTGCCGTGTTCGGCCGTGCGGCGCGCGCCTTCCGCACGCCAAACGTGGATGAGCGTATCGGAGCGGGACCGCATCTCGACCCGTTCTTCAATCCCATCCCGAGCAACTTCGCCCTGAAAACCCAGACGTCATACGACGTCGAAGGCGGTATTCGCATTCGCGCTGGCCGGTTTGAGCTTCAGTCCAGCATCTATGACATGCACCTGAAGAACGAAATTCACTTCAATCCGTTCCTCGGATACAATCTAAATCTCGATCCAACTCACCGCTATGGCAGCGAAACGAGCTTCTCGCTGGCCGTAACTGATACCTTCCGCCTGCGCGGCGGCATTGCCTATACACGTGCTGTATTCGAAGAAGGCCAATTCACCGGCAACGATGTTCCGCTCGTCTCGAAGGTCAGCGGCAACTTCGGAGCGACATGGGATGTCTGGCAAAAATATGCTGTCATCGACGCAAATGTTCGCTTTTGGGGCGCAAGAAGAATGGACAACGACCAGCGCAACAATCAGGCGCTGATCCCGGCGAACGCAACGCTCGATCTGAAGGTGAGCGGACAATACGACCGGTTCTTCTGGTCGGCGTCCGTCATCAACGTCTTCGATACGCTCTATTACGACTACGCCATCGCAAGTCAGTTCACGAGCGGTAACTACAGCGCCTATCCCCTGCCCGGTCGTGTTTACCTACTCAAGGCCGGCATGACGTTCTGATCGTCACCCTCTGCCCCAAAACAGCCCGGCCTGCATTCATCTTGCGACGAATGCAGGCCGTTCTTCTTTCCGTGGACCGCTTCGATGCGGGGGCTATGCAATAACGGCCACGGAAATAGCCGTCGCGATCAGATATGACGATGCTTCTTCACGATCACGACCTTGTGGCTGTGGCCGTGACGATGATGGTTCATCATGTGGTGGCGGTGATGGCGATGCTTCTTCACCACGACCACCTGCGCATGGGCCTTCGCAACCGAGGGCTTGACGATGACGATCCTGGTCACCGGGCCGCGCTCGGTCTTGATGACGGTCGCGGCCATGGCAGGCGCGGCAAGCATCGAACCGGCGATCAGGGCGGCAGAAACGATCTTCAACATGAAACTCTCCTGTGTCATGCGATCGGGCGCTGGGCCGGTCGGTTGGCCGGTTTGCCGATCGTCGCAATCACGCTAGGTCTCGCGTGCTGAACTCAGTCTGAAGCGGTTTCGGGGTTTCCGTTCATCTGCATGACAGTTTGGTTATATACGGGAGGACGCATCCCGGATTAATCGCCACCGGATTTATGGCGGTAAAGCGCGGGAATGTTTGAACCTGGCGGGTGTTCAACACGTACAAAGGATATAGGATCACTTTTCCGGATCATCGGGAGGCTTTGGTATGACCAACTTGACCATCAGGCAGATTTCTCTGGCGCTTCTTGTTTCGGCTTGCATTGCGGCGCCCTCGGCCGTTCAGGCCGCGCCGTCCGATACGCCCTCGCCGCCTCCGGCGTCCGACACCAAATCGCAGCCCAAGGACAAGAAAAAGGGCGAGAAGAAATCATCGCTGGACAGCCCGGCCTTCCTGCAGGGCTATCGCACCGCTTACGCCACCATCTATGAGCGTGGCGAATACGCCGCCGCGATCGGCCAGCTCAAGGCGCTGGGTCAGGACGACCGCGCCGACGTCGCCAACCTGATCGGTTATTCCTATCGCAAGCTCGGCAACTATCAGCTCGCCAGCGTCTGGTATGAGCGCGCGCTGAAAGCCGATCCGAACCACGTCCGCACCTGGCAGTATTACGGTCTCTGGCAGGTCGAACAGGGCAACCGCGAGCAGGCGAAGCATCACCTTGCGAAGATCGAAGCGATCGCCGGCCGCGACAGCTCCGAATATCAGTCGCTCGCCGCCGCGCTGACCACCGGCCGGACGTCTTACTGACCGGATCACGGTTAACCCGCCCGGTTAACCACCCCAATCCAGCCCCGCGAACAGGCCAATGGCCGCGCGGGGCTGTTTTGCGTGGCCGCTTCGCGCCTCGACAAGCCCCTGAAACCTCGTATAGACGAAACCCGCGCGCCGCCGCTTTCGGCACGCCTTGAGGGCTGACATGACGACGCCAGGGAATCATCAGGGGAAGTACGGGCGGATAGCCTTCGTGGCCGGTCCCAGCACGGAAGCCCAGCAGGCTCTCGCCCAGCTCGTCGCCGCCTATGGCAACCATCCGTCCGACAAGGCCGATGTGGTCGTCGCGCTCGGCGGCGACGGCCTGATGCTGCAGACGCTGCACCGGCATATGCGCTCGGGCATTCCGATCTACGGCATGCACCGCGGCACCGTCGGATTTCTGATGAACGAGTTCAGCCCGCACGGACTGATCGACCGGCTCGACGCCGCGAAGGTCACGGTCATCAATCCGCTGCTGATGCGCGCCACCGACATTCACGGCAAGGTCCACATTCATCACGCCATCAATGAGGTCTCGCTGTTCCGGCAGACCCATCAGGCCGCGCGGCTGCGCATCCTCGTCGATGAGCACGAGCGCATGGCCGAATTGATCGCCGATGGAATCATGGTGGCCACCCCTGCGGGCTCGACCGCCTATAATCTGTCCGCGCAAGGCCCGATCCTGCCGATCAATGCAGCGCTGTTCGCGCTGACGCCGATCAGCCCGTTCCGCCCGCGCCGCTGGCGCGGCGCGCTGCTGCCGAATACAGCCTTCGTGGTTTTCGAGGTTCTGGAATCCGACAAGCGCCCCGTCGCCGCCGTCGCCGATCACGACGAAGCGCGCGATGTGCAGCGGGTCGAGATCATCGCGGACAAGACCATCTCGATCCGCATGCTGTTCGACCCCGGCCACAGCCTCGAAGAGCGCATTCTCAGCGAACAATTCGGGTTCTGAGCCTCCCTCCGATACCGCCGCCCAGCCGGTTTGGATAACCATTCGTTAAGCGCGCCTGCATATAGTTAATGCGAGGTGTACCCTGCTCCCGGGTCGCCATCTCGGGCTGCGCATGGTCATCATCGACTTCAACAAGCTGCGGTTTCTGGTGTGCGACGACAACGCGCACATGCGGCGCATTCTGCGCACGCTGCTGCATTCGTTCGGCGCGCGTGAAGTCTATGAAGCGGAAGACGGCGCGACCGCGCTCGAAATGTATTCCCATTATGTGCCGGACATCGTCATCACCGACTGGTCGATGCCGATTTTCGACGGACTTGAACTCGCGCAGATGATCCGGCAGCCGGACGGCGTGGGCAATCCCTACGCGCCGATCATCATGCTCACCGGCCATTCGGAAAAGCGCCGCGTCATGGTGGCGCGCGATGCCGGCGTCACCGAATTCCTGGCCAAGCCGATTTCGGCCAAGGGGCTGTATCAGCGCATTCTCACCGTCGTGGCCAATCCACGGCCTTTCATCAAGACCAAGCATTATTTCGGACCCGATCGCCGCCGCAACGCCAACGCCGCCTATATCGGGGTCGAGCGCCGCAACGGCGGACGCGCCGAGGTGATGCAGCAGCCATCGCTGCTCGATAAAGTCCGTTCCGGGAATTAGGAAAAACCATGGCTCCCCGCAAACCGCCCGCCGACATCAAGGTCGAGACCTTCGCGGACCATCAGGTCATCTCGCAGCCCAACCCGCTGCGCAAGATGGTGCGGTATGCCGAGGAGAACGAAGTGGACGATCCGGTCGCGCGCGCCGAAAAGGCGCTGGCGGGCCTGTCCGGCGAGTTCGACGACTGGATGCGGATCGAATGCGACCGGCTCTCCAACGCGCATGCGGCGATGCAGCGCGACGGGCTGAACGCCGAGAACCGCGAGGAATTGTTCCGCGCCGCCCATGACATCAAGGGCGACGCCGCGACATTCGGTTATCCCACCGCCGCGGCCGCCGCCGAAAGCCTGTGCCGGATCATCGAACATGCGCCGGATCTGGCGCAGGTGCCAGGCGATCTGATCCTGCATCATGTGAACGCCATTCAGGCGATCTATCGCGAACAGTCGAAGATCAGTGCCGTCGGCATGGCGGATGAACTGAGCAGGAAGCTGCGCGGCGTGGCGGACGAATATCTGATCCACGTCAATCGCGACCGGCCCGAACATCTCGAAGCGATCATGTCGCCGAGCATTGTGCCGGAAGGGTGAATTCCCCCGGCGTTGTCCCGGCTGAGGCCGGACTCATCTCGTCCAATAGCGCGTCATCCTGAGGTGCGAGCCGCGTTTGCGGCGAGCCTCGAAGGATGCGCGGCACGAAACGCGACTCCGCCATCGTCCTCCGAGGCTCGCAAGCGCTCACACCTCAGGATGACGGCTCAAGCCGCTGGATTTCGGCTGTTCTGAAAAGCCTACGCCGCGATCCGCCGTTCGTAGTAATAATTGCGATTAAAGCGGTCGTATCCGTCAAACCGATCCATCGCCGCATCGACATAGGCCTGTACAGACCCATCGTCACGCCGAGGATAGTCCTCCGCCAGCGCATCGTCGTGATAGAGCGGATCGGAATTCACCACCGCATAGGCTTCACGCGCCGTATACTCGTCCGCAGCATAGTCGTCGATATAGCGGGCGGTTTCGACACTGTCGCTATACCTAACTTGCGTTTCATACGCATCGTGAGTGTCTTCGGTGTCGTAGGTATCGTAGGTATCGTAGGTATCGTAGACCTTTGACGTCTCATAAGCATCGTCGGCGTCATGCGCATCGGCCGCGTTGCCAGCCTGATAGGCCTCGTAGCAGCCGGCCTCTTCCACCGCCTGGGCACTCAGCGCGCCGACAAAATCATCCGCGGCAAGATCGTCGCAGAACAGGCGCGCTTCTTCCCGTGCGGATTCCGTCGCAAAGCGGCGCAGCAGCAGCAACAGCGGCTCCGCAACCGTCTCCGAGGTTTCGCACTGGGTCAGCACGCGCTCGACCATGCGGCGGCGAAGGCGGGTCGCGCCGCCCACCGTGCCGATGAAGCCGATCTCGCTGGAGGCTTCCAGCGCGACGCGGAAGGCGCGATGGGTGGAGACCGGAAGTCCCGCTTTCGTAAGCAGCGCGTTCAAACCGGCACCGCCGCGATCGTGCACGATGGCAGCTACGCGGCTGGAAGGAAGCCCGGACAAATCGGCCAGCGCCGCCTCGAACAGTTCGATATGGCCCGACAGCAAGGCGCGCAGGATCAATCCGGTGTTCAACTGGCCGATGGACCGCAAATGGCTGACGAGCGCGGCCAGATCGCCGCCGCAGGTCTGCGCGGCGATGTTGACCGTGGAGCGCTCCATCGCCTCGTCGGCAATACGGCGGGCGCGGTCCGGCGCAAGCCAGTCGCGCGCGGTCACCATTTTCGTCAGCGTGTCGGAGAGCTTCTGCGCAAGCCCCAGGCGCACCGGCGCAGGCAGATCATCCACGGTCAGCAACGCTTCGCGAATGGCGGCGAGATGCCCGTGACGTTCGGCGATGCGCGCCACGGAAAACGGCGCGAGCTGCGCGGCGCGGTTTTCCAGCAGTTCGAGCGTGGATGCGGGACAGCCGACTTCCGCGATCGCCGCGCAGATCGACGGCGGCAGATCGAAGCGGCGCGCGATGGCGCACTGGGTTTCGGAATTCCCGATGGCAACGATGTCCACCAGATCGGAATCCAGCAACAGCGGCGAATGTTCGAGAATGGGGATCGCGACGGAAGCCTGATCGGCCGCAAGCGCGGCGATGATCGCGGGCGGCGCGTCCAGCGCGTGCGCGAAAACTTCGGACATCGCCTGCCGCACCAGCGGCGAGGCGTCGTCAAGGTGCATCAGCAGCGCGCCCTCGGCGGCTGCGCGATCATCCTCGGACAAGTCCGACTGAAGCCAGGCGCGCGCCAGACATCGCGTTGCCTCTGCGCGCTCCCCTGCGGGAGCGGTCCGAACCCAGGTAATAAACTGCCGAACGATCATGGGTGTTCCGGCTTACGCAACATGCCAAGGCACCGCGACGCGACGCCACTGTCAGAAACCGTAAACCATGACACTTAAGAAAACGTTCACCATAAACGGCTGCGTTTGTTGAGGTTTCATTAACCGGCGGCGACGCGCCGGATCAGGTCGGCGATGGCTGCGCGATACGCCTGCGCATTTTCGCCCGCATCAATCGCAAGCGCCGCGCGGTCAAACGCTGCCGACAACAGATCGGCGAGCGCCGCGAGTGGCGGCCCGCGTACATCCATGGCTGCTTCCAAACCCTCACGGAGCGTGCGCGTGGCATTCTCGTCGTCGAGCTTCTTCATCTCCGCAAGACCGAGAACGGACGGACCTTCGATCAGCAGCAGGCGGGTGCGGCCCTGCACACGCATCGCGTCGAGATAGGCCATGCTGCCCTTCAGCAGCGCATCGACAGGCTGCAATCCATCGGGCGCTTCGTGTTCGATTGCGGCGGCAACGGCGATCGCCTCGTCCGTCACAACGGTCCGGAACAGCGCCCGCTTGTCCTCGAAATGGTGATAGAGCGCGCCGCGCGTGATACCCGCGGCGGCGACGATTTCCGGGGTCGAGGTATCCGCGTAGCCCTTGTTCACGAACAGCGCCCTCGCCGCCTGCACCAGGGCGGCGCGGGTCTTCTCCGTCCGGTCGCGATTGGAGCGCGGCACATCCTTCAGTTCACTATCTTGCATACATACAGCCTGTATGTTATTTATCGACAAACATACAGACTGTATGTTGATCTGTAAAGGATGACCACCATGAAAATCACCAGCTACTACCCTGTCATCATGACCGGCGCCGTCGCCGCCACGGCGGATTTCTACACGGCGCATTTCGGCTTCGAGGAGACCTTCAGCAGCGACTGGTACGTTCACCTGCGCTCGAAAGCCGATCCCTCGGTCAATCTCGCAATCCTCGACGGCAGCCATGAAACGATCCCCGAGGCGGGGCGTGGCCGGGTCTCCGGTCTGCTGCTGAACTTCGAGGTCGAAGATCCTGATGCGATGTACGCGAGGGCGCAGGCCGCGGGCCTCCCCATCCTGATCCCGCTCCGCGACGAGGCCTTCGGCCAGCGCCACTTCATCACGTCGGACCCCAATGGCGTGCTGATCGACGTCATCAAACCAATCCCGCCGAGCGCGGAATTCGCGGAACTTTACGCGAAGGATGCGCTGCCGACCTGAGTCGGATCAACGGCCTGCGAGTCGCAGTTGAATCAGACCCTCAGCCCTGAAACGCACTCCAGAACATCGACAGGCCCGCCACCAGCATCAAGGCTTCCATCAGATGATGGAAGCCTGCGGCGTTGATGCGCATCACGACACGCTTGGCGATGAATGCGCCCGCGAAGAGCGACGATCCGGCAATCAGCCCTTTGAAGATGATATCGGGCGGCAAGGCGTCGAGGCGCTGAAAGGTGATCGCCTTGCTGATGTAGACGGCGAGCGACACCGCCGCTTCGGTTCCGAGCAGCGGACCTCTGATGAGGCCGTAGGAGACGAAAATCGGGACGGTCATCGGTCCCGTCGAAGCCACGATGCCGGTGAGGTAACCCATCGCCGCCCCGATGATCGCGAGCGACCACAGCGGCAGCGTGAACTGGCGCGCATGCATCCAGCGGCGGAACGGAATCATCAGGATGAAAAACACGCCAATGGCGATGTCGACATAGCCGGACGGCAGCGCGAGCAGTGTCCTCGCACCAAGGGCGGCAGCCGGGATGCCGGGAAGCGAATAAACGACCACCGCCCGCCAGTCGATGTCGCGCCACCATGCCAGGATGCGCGCCATGTTCGCCATGATGGCCGCGATGGCCATGATGGGGACCGCCTGCTTCGGGCCGAACGAATAGGCCAGCACAGGCAGCAGCATGATCGACGTGCCGGTCCCGACAATGCCGCCGAGAACACCGGCAATCAGGCCGACCATGAGGATGAAGGCGTAAATCAAGGGCAGGCCTTGTACGGCGAGGCATAAACGAACGACTTGTCCAGATTGTCATTGCCGGGCTCGACCCGGCAATCCATCATTTGGAAAACTCTTTTGAGGATGGATGCGCGGGTCAAGCCCACGCATGACGATCGAGGATGTTCGGCTATCCGCTGAACACGCCGGTCGAATCGCTGAACAGGCCGAGGCCCTGCGGCGCATCGGTGTTCGCCTTGTTGCCCGCTGGCAGCGGGTTGGTCAGCGCGGTGTTGTTGCCCCAGAGTTCGCGCACCGCGTTCGACACCGGCTCGGGACGGTCGCCGGTCTGATAAAGCGAGCGGAACACCGGCTGCGCGGGCGTCTGCAGCGACGCGACCTGGCTCGTCGCCGCCTCGGCTGGCGCGCGGACCTGCGGGAAACTCGAAAGATAGGCGGCGTTATCGGCCGGCGCCGGTCCACTCGCCATGCGCGATGCCGGCGGCACCCCTGCCGCAGCCATGGCGGTGCGCGCGGTCGGGGAATTCGCCGCCGCCTCATAGCGCGAGGTCAGCACCGAATAGACCTGCGAGACGCTACGCGCGCTGCCGTCACGGTTGTAGAAAATTGAGCGGTTGGCGGCGGCGGCGCTCGGAAACATCGCTGGCCCCGACAGGCCGGGGCTGTCCTCCGCCCTGGTAATCAGCCTGGACGCGCCGCTGACGCCCATGAAATGCGCCATGTAGAGTTCGCTGTCGGTCGGGCGGCGGCCGATCATACCGGTCAGCTTGAAGCTGTTGGATTGAGTCAGCACGCCTGCCATGGCGGCGTTCAGGGCGGGGTCGTCACGCAGCTTGAGGATTTCCTCGCGCGTACTTGAATCCGCAACGGAATAACGGCCCGAGTCGGATTTCGTGATCGCATCGGCATACTTGCCATAGCCGAAAGCGCTGCCCGCCTCTTTCACCGTGCCGAGCCAGGTCTGCTCGATGAACTGATAAAGCCCGCGCGCGGAGGACGTGGACGCCTGTGCCTTGGGATTAAGATTGGATTCGATCTTCGCCGCCGAGATCAGATACTCGAAGCTCGCACCGGTCGCGCTGGCGGCATTCCTGATCGCGCCCGCGATCTGCGCGCGTGCGGACTCCAGCCCCGAACCGATGGTGGTTGAATCGACAGCCATGATGGTGCCCGCTCCCCAGGAACCCTCATGACCGTGCCGTATTGATGGTTAACAAGGAGTTAACGCAATTAACCGGCGCAGATTCGCGCCTCGCGTGTGGGTGCCATGCGGCGCCTACATGCCCGAAGGTCCGCGCCTTGCATTGTCCTGAGCATGATCAGCGCACTCAGCATACCCGGCGCGACATGGGCCTTTCTCGGGGTTATCGCTGGCCTGCTGGTGAGCTCGACCGCTCTGTTCTGGAGCATCGAGGACCAGCGCGCCAAGCGGCGAATTCCTAAGGACTGACCGGTCCGGCTGCGGTCTAGCGATAGACCTTGGCGGGATCGAACACCTTGTCAGCGTCCACGAAGTTCAGCTTCGTTTCGCCGCCCTCTCCGGTGACGGCGCGGTAGAAGCATGAACGACGTCCCGTGTGGCAGGCCGCGCCCGCCTGTTCGACCCGAATCCAGACTGCGTCCTGATCGCAGTCCATCCGCATCTCGATTACGCGCTGGGTGTGGCCCGAGCTTTCGCCCTTCTTCCAGAGCTTCCTGCGCGAGCGGCTGTAGTACCACGCCTCGCCCGTCGCGATGGTCTTGCGCAGCGCCTCGTCGTTCATGTGCGCGACCATCAGCACGTCGCCCGATCTGGCATCGGTGGCAACGCAGGTCACAAGGCCGGAGGAATCGAATTTGGGCTGAAAATCCAGCCCTTCCTCGCGGTCGTGATCGTGGGTCGAAGAAGGAACAGACACGTTTGTCTCTCTCGTCATTGCGAGCCAACGGGTCCGCGCAAGCGCGCCCCGATGATAAACTCCGCGAAGCAATCCATCTTGATATGCAGAAAGCTGGATTGCTTCGTCGCTTGCGCTCCTCGCAATGACGAAGAAAACAGCTCAGGCGAATTATACGCCACGGACCATGTTGAGGAAACGGGCCTGCTCCTCGGGATTGTCCTGGAAAATCCCGGTGAAGCGGCTCGTGAGGGTCAGCGCGCCCTTCTTGGCGATGCCGCGCACCGACATGCAGGTGTGCTCGGCTTCCATCACCACCGCCACGCCGCGCGGCTTGAGGATGGCGTTGATCGCACCGGCCACCTGCGCGGTGAGATGCTCCTGGGTCTGCAGGCGATGCGCGAAGGCATCGACCAGACGCGCCAGCTTCGACAGGCCCACCACGCGATCCACCGGCGCGTAGGCGATGTGCGCCTTGCCGTAGAACGGCATGACATGATGCTCGCAATGGGAATGGAAGCTGATGTCGCGCATCAGCACGAAATCGTCGTAGCCGGCGGTCTCGCCAAAGGTGCGGTCGAGAATTTCAGCCGGGCACTGCGCATAGCCCTGAAACAGTTCGTCATAGGCTTCGATCATGCGGCGCGGCGTGTCCAGCAGGCCTTCGCGGCTGGTGTTCTCGCCGATATAGGCCAGCAGCGTCTTCGCCGCCGCTTCAGCTTCGGCGCGCGACGGGCGGACCACGCCCGGGTCGATGGCCGACGCCATATAATCCGAGGCAGGGATTTCGGATTTGTCCGCCGGCTTGCCGCTGCGGATCGGCTTGATGATCGCGTCCATTTCGTCTCCGTTCGACCGGCCCTGCGTCGTGATGGAGGGCCGGAGTGTCACCGGTCAGCCGCAGCAGCCCTGTCGATGGGCCACCGGACGCCTTCCGCGCATGATCGCAGCAAATCGGGGGAAATACCGTCTATATTTCCCTGCATCGCTGGAATGCAGGCGGTTTATTCCTGCATTCAAGCCATTATATAGGCTGTGGACCCTGACCGCCAAGGGCAAGGGTCTTATGCAAGGGCCAATTCGACCGCCATGCTGAACGACATTTACAATCAGAAAATCATCGAGTTGGCGGGGAATATTCCGCGCTTGGGGCGCCTTCCCGATCCCGACGCCTCGGCCACCGCCCACTCCAAGCTGTGCGGCTCCACCGTGAAAATCGACCTCAAAATGCGGGACGGCGTGGTCAGCGATTTCGCCCATGACGTGAAGGCCTGCGCGCTCGGCCAGGCCTCCTCCTCCATCATGGCCCGCCATGTGATCGGCTCCAACGCCACCGAACTGCGCGAACTGCGCGAAACGGTGCGCAGGATGCTGAAGGAAAACGGTGCGCCGCCGGAAGGCAAATGGGCGGATGTCGCGTTGCTCGAGCCGGTGCGGGACTACAAGGCGCGCCACGCCTCGACCATGCTGACCTTCGACGCCGTGGTGGATGCGATCGGCCAGATCGAGGCAAAGCCGCGGCTCCCGCCCAGGCCTGACCTGAACAAATAAGCGCATACAAACAATCTCTCCCCGTCATGGCCGGGCTTGTCCCGGCCGTCCACGTCTTGATAAGCCGCGAAAAAGGATAGACGTGGATGCCCCGCGACAAGCGCGGGCAAACGACATGTGTCTTACTTCCGCTCCGCCGCAGGCGTTGCCGCGCCGCCGGTCGGGACATGGGCCTCGGCCGTCCGCGTGCCGGGCGCAAGGCGGGTATCCTTGTTCTGAACATCCGAGATCAGAGACACCTCCGGCGCACTCACCACGCGATCCTGCGCTTTCGGCGCGGCGCTGCCCACAACTTCATCGGAGGGCCGCTTGGCATCCGCCATCGTGTTCACCGTGACAAGATTGGTCAGGCGCAGTTCATCGGCGGTGAGCTGATGCAGCGCTTCCCAGGGCGGCACGCTGAGCGCGAGTGACAAGAGGTCGCCGGTGCCGCCCATGTCGAAGGTGTATTTGGCCAGACGTCCGATGTCGCGTTCGACGATCATCAGATCGTCGGCGGAGTATGTCGCGGCCTTCGCGTCGTCGGCGCGGTCGCCCATCCAGATCTGATGCACACGCACGCGCGCGCCTTCAGGCACCGTGCGCGTGTTGCCCGACAGCAGCAGGAATGCGCACATCGATTCACAATAGGCATCGGGAAGAATGTCGCGCCGCTCGTCGCTCGCGATCACAAGACCGACCGTGGTGCGCAGGCCGAGCGTGCGCCAGCGCCGTCCGAGCGCGATAGCGTCCAGCACCGAGCCGCCGCTGGAATCGAGCACGACAAGGCTGCCCTTGAGATTGCGGCCTTTGGCAAACTCCTCGAACTTCGCCGGCGTGTCGGAGGTGATGACGCCGACGGCGCCGATCCAGCCCGCGCAATCGCGGGCGCACGAGGCCTGCGCGTCGTGCCACATGAAGTTCATCGGGAGTTTGCGTTCTTCGAGGGTCGCGGATGCGCCAACGGTGCCGCCGAGCGTGGCCGAGCCAGGCAGAGCAAGACAGATCGCGGTGGCGCAAACTCGCGCCAAGCCGCTCCAATTCAGCGACCTCACGGCGTTCAACGTGGTTCCTTCCCCGCCCCAATCGACAACGGCATCGGCCCCGATCCGCACGGCGATTCCGTCACACGGATGTTATGGAAAACGTACTCGGGGTTGGGATTCGCGTCCATGCGACTTTTGCTGCGATGCCGTCAAAATCATGCGATAGTCCGGCCGGTGTGGCGCGAAAGACAACATGTTGCGGTTCCCTGCGCGGGAACTCATCATCAGAGCGCTGGCAATTCCATCATTCGCCGGAAAATCCGGCATGGTGCGAACCGTGATCGTCAAGGCGTTTTCACAAGTCAGTTTCACAAGGCAGTTCCATGAAACACTCCGTGCCATGCTCCCACTGTGCCGGCGACCTGCAAAGGCTGCCGCGCAATGCCGGGCGTGGACTGATCTGGATCTATCGCCACACACTCTCACCGCTGGTCGGCTTCAACTGCCGCCACCTGCCGACATGTTCCGTGTACGGGGACGAAGCCATCGGGCGTTTCGGCCTGTGGGCCGGCGGCTGGATGACACTGGCGCGGCTGCTGCGCTGCCAACCATGGGGCACGTCGGGCATCGACAACGTGCCGGGCGATGTTCCGGCCGATGCGCGCTGGTATCTGCCATGGCGTTACGCGCGCTGGCGCGGCGTCAACGACGGAACTGCAAAGACCGCATCATCGCCGTGACAGGATCACAGTGATCACCGCGCACACAAGGAAGCCGACGCCGACATAGCCGACGGCGTGATACATCTCGCGCGCGAACAGGAAGCCGCCGATCCCCGATCCGATGGCCTGGCCGATGTAAAGACCCGACGTGTTCAGCGACACCGTCGCGCTGGCAAACGCAGGCGCGGCCCCCGCGAGTCTGACCTGCTGCATCGAGTTGACCGACGAGAACGCCATGCCCCATGGCACCATCGAGGCCAGCATCAGCGGCACGACGCCCGCGCCGAACGCCCACATCGCCAGTCCGAACAACATGATCGAGATCGCCGTGAGTGACGTGCGATAGCCGCCCCACGAGTCGACCACACGGCTGGCGATCACGTTTCCGATGAACCCCATCACGCCGTAAATGCCGAATGCGACGATGGCGAGTTGCGCGCTGCCGCCGAGCTTCGCAAACAGCGGACCCAGATAGGTGAACACGACGAACTGGCCGGAGGTCTGCAGCACGGTGATGACGAGCAGCAGCGCGATCAGCGGGTTGCGCATCAGATCGGCCCATGTCTTCAACTCGACCGGCGTGCCGACAAGCCCGCCGGGAATGCGCGAGATCAGCATCGCCAGATTAAGCAGTGCGAGCACACCGATGCCGCCATAGGCGACGCGCCATCCGATGTGACTGGCGACATAGGCGATCAGCGGCAGACCGACCGCCAGCGCCAGCGACCAGCCGAGGAAGACATAGGACATCGTGCTGCCGCGCCGCTCCGGCGGCACCATCATCGCCGCCGTCCCGGCCGCCTGCGGCGTGAACAGCGCCGCCACCGCAAGCATCAGAAGCCGGATCGTCATGAGCACCGCGTAGCTCGGCGCCAGCATGGACGCGAACTGCGCAGCCGCCATCGCCGCAACACTGATCGACAGCAGAAGCCGCCGATCGACGCGGCTGGTCAGCCACGCGGACACCGGCGAAGCGACGCACAACACAAACGCGCCGAACGTGATCAGAAATCCTGCTTCCCGGATCGAGACACCGAATTCCTGCGACAATTCCGGCAGCATGCCCGCCGGCGCGAGAATGCTCACGCCGGTGACGAAATTGCCGAGCATCAGGGTCGTGGGGGCGAAGCGTTTCACAGTCCGTTGTTAGCACACGAACAGTTAAATGCAATTGCATGAACGCCATGCGGGATCGCCGCGAGGCGCCAATTCCCGCGCTATGGCCCCTCCGCCGCGCATTGCGCCGCCCGAATCCGCTGCTATACAACGGGTCCCATCGCTTACCTGCGTTCGTTCGCGGGAGTGAGCAACAAGGAGAATATGATGACTGAGAATCCGGAATCCGGCTTCAAGTATGGCCTCGCCAACCTCAAGCCCGTCGACAGCAGCAGCAAGGTCAAGGTCACCTTCCCCGACGGCGCGACCCGCGAATATCCCAACGGCACCACCGGCCTCGACATCGCCAAGGGCATCTCGCCCTCGCTGGCGAAGCGTACCGTCGCGATGGCGCTGAACGGCGAAGTGGTCGACCTCACCGACCCGATCACGCATGACGCAAAGATCGACTTCATCAACCGCGAGGACCCGCGCGCGCTGGAATTGATCCGGCATGACGCCGCGCATGTGCTCGCCGAGGCGGTGCAGTCGCTGTGGCCCGGCACGCAGGTCACCATCGGCCCGGTGATCGACAACGGATTCTATTACGACTTCTTCCGCAACGAGCCGTTCACGCCGGACGATTTCGCCGCCATCGAAAAGAAGATGCGCGAGATTATCGCCAAGGATCAGCCGTTCACAAAGGACGTCTGGGACCGCGAGAAGACCAAGCAGGTGTTCCGCGACAAGGGCGAGAACTTCAAGGTCGAACTGGTCGATGCCATTCCGGGCAACGAGCCGATCAAGATCTATTATCAGGGCGACTGGTTCGATCTGTGCCGCGGTCCGCACATGACCTCCACCGGCAAGGTCGGCAACGCCTTCAAGCTGATGAAGGTGGCGGGCGCCTACTGGCGCGGCGACAGCAACAATCCGATGCTGACCCGCATCTACGGCACCGCTTTTGCGAACCAGGCCGATCTCGACGCCCACCTCAAGCAGCTTGAGGAAGCGGAGAAGCGCGACCACCGCCGCCTCGGCCGCGAGATGGACCTGTTCCATTTCCAGGAAGAAGGTCCCGGCGTGGTGTTCTGGCACGCCAAGGGCTGGACGCTGTTTCAGGCGATCATCGCCTATATGCGCCGCCGCCTTGCGGGCGACTATCAGGAAGTGAACGCGCCGCAGATGCTGGACAAGTCGCTGTGGGAAACCTCCGGCCACTGGGAATGGTATCGCGAGAACATGTTCGCGGCGCAGTCGGCCGGTGACGAGGCGGAAGACAAGCGCTGGTTCGCGATCAAGCCGATGAACTGCCCCGGCCACGTGCTGATCTTCAAGCATGGCCTCAAGAGCTATCGCGAACTGCCGATCCGGCTTGCCGAGTTCGGCGTCGTGCATCGTTACGAGCCGTCGGGCGCCATGCACGGGCTGATGCGCGTGCGCGGCTTCACGCAGGACGACGCTCACGTGTTCTGCACCGAGGATCAGCTCGCGGAAGAGTGCCTGAAGATCAACGACCTGATCCTGTCGACCTACGAGGACTTCGGCTTCGTCGGTGAACTCACCGTGAAGCTCTCGACGCGGCCTGAAAAGCGCGTCGGCACCGACGAGGCGTGGGATCACGCCGAGACGGTGATGGCGAAAGTTCTCGAGCAGATCGCCGCGCAAGGCCACAACCGGATCAAGACCTCGATCAATCCGGGCGAAGGCGCGTTTTACGGCCCGAAGTTTGAATACGTTCTGCGCGACGCCATCGGCCGCGAGTGGCAGTGCGGCACGACGCAGGTCGACTTCAACCTGCCGGGCCGGTTCGGTGCGTTCTATATCGACGACAACTCCAACAAGGTGACGCCGGTGATGGTCCACCGCGCCATCTGCGGATCGCTGGAGCGCTTCACCGGCATCCTGATCGAGCACTTCGCCGGGCACTTCCCGCTCTGGCTTGCGCCGGTGCAGGCCGTCGTCACCACGATCACCTCGGACGCGGATGACTATGCGCGCGAAGTGGTCGCGGCCTGCCGCAAGGCGGGGCTGCGCGTCGATCTCGATCTTCGCAACGAGAAGATCAACTACAAGGTGCGCGAACATTCGCTCGCCAAGGTTCCTGCTCTGCTGGTGGTCGGCAAGAAGGAAGCCGAAGGCCGCATGGTCTCGATCCGCCGCCTCGGCAGCGAAGGCCAGAGCGTTGTGCCGCTCGACGAGGCGCTCAAGGCCCTGACCTATGAGGCCCTGCCGCCGGACCTGAAGCGCGCACAGGCTTGAGACAGTTAAGGCCATTCTAAAGTAATTCGTCATGCCCGGCCTTGTGCCGGGCATCCACGTCTTACTAAGTGTCAGTCACATGCCAGACGCGGATGGCCGGAGTAAATCCGGCCATGACGAAAGAAAAATCATGCTCTACGCCATCGACCTTCTCACCACGCGCCGGTCCGTCAAGCCGGTGGAGATGACCGGCCCCGGCCCCTCGCCTGCCGAGATCGAAACCATTCTCACCATCGGCGCGCGTGTGCCGGATCACGGCAAGATCGTGCCATGGCGCTTCATCGTGTTTGAAGGCGAGGCGCGCGCGAAGGCCGGAGATATCTTCGCGAAGATTTTCCGGCTGAAAAACGTCACCGCGACGCCTGATCAGGTGGACGCGGAGAAGAAGCGCTTCATGCATGCGCCGCTCGTCATCGCCGTGGTAAGCAGGACCTCGAAGCACCCGAAGGTGCCGCCGTGGGAGCAGGAGCTGTCCGCGGGCGCCAGCGCCATGAACATCGTCCATGCGGCGCATGCGCTGGGCTATGTCGCCAACTGGCTGACCGGCTGGATGGCCTTCGACCGCGACGTCCTCACCGCGCTCGGCCTCTCGGAAGATGAGAAGATCGCAGGCTTCATCCACATCGGCCGCTCCGCGCGTCCTGCCGATGACCGGCCCCGTCCCGCGCTCGGCGATATCGTGACGCGGTTTTAGGGCCTAGCGCGCGATCACTTCGACCTCGCCGTCGACGCCGTTGCTGAGGTTGAACGGACGCTCGAACACCTTGCCTTCGTTCTTCGCGATCACGCGATATTCGCCTTCCGACAGAATCACCTTCGGAAACGCGCCGTTGTATTCCTTGATGACGTCGCCTGCGGGCGTGATCACCGACCATGCGGTGTTGGCGAGTGCCTCGCCGCCCTTGTCGCTGACGAGCTTGAGGGTGATGACCGCCGCGCGATGGGTCACGGTCACATCGGTCAGCTTGCCCGCCTGCACGCGAATGTCTGAACGCACCACCGAGTTGGCGTCGCCGTAGTTCGAGATGATGTAGTAGGTGCCTTCCGGCACCAGCAGTACATCGCCCGCGGCGACGTTCTGCGCCAGCGGCGCGCGCTCGCCGACTTCAAACTGGCTGCCCTTGAAAATCGAAAACGTGATCTGGCCCTGCGGAATCTTCGTGGTGCCGACACGCCCCTCGATGCGAAGTCCGCCGGCGGGAAGATCGAACTGCTCGCGCAGCGTGTCGTTACGCAACGTGACCGGACGCACCGCGCTGACAAGACCGAGCGAGGCGTGAACCACATACCCGCCGGGAGGCAGCACGATGTTCGGGGTCGGATTGCGGTCTTCGCGCACAAGCTGGAATGCGCCGCTGGCGTCGGGCTTGTCGGAATAAACCCGCCATACCACGCCGCTGGTCACAGCCGGCATGTCCTTCCCGAAACGCGCGTTGAGCGCGAGCACGCCTTGCGGCGGGGCCGGCGAGGCAGGCACCGGCGCGGCCGCGGGCGGCAGGGCTGTCGTCACCGGCGGCTGGGTCAGGGTCGAGGGCAATCCCGGCGTCGCGGCGGGGCCGGACGGCGGCGCCAGACTGATCGCCGGGCCCGATGGCGTCGGCGCCTGGGGCACCATCGCCGGAGGAATCGGCGGAGGCGCGTCACCGATGAACTGGGCGAAGGCCGGGCCAGAGAACATGATCACGGCCAGACACACCAGCGCGCGCATCCATGCCGATGCATCGCGATGCATGAGGGTCATGGAGCCTGTCCGCGCGCCGCAGACGGCTGTCCTGCGGCTGTGTCCGGGGGCTGTCATGGCGGAGGTTTTTCACCGAAAACGAGGCAAATTCAAGCCTGACAACCATCTTGACGGCTTTTCCGGTGATGCTCCGCGGATTGGCGGCTTCTGCGGCCCCGCAAGCCGCGCTACAGTCACATTTGCTGATTACCGGGGCGCGTGAGGACGGCACCAGAACAGCCGTTCCGCGTTGGGATGAGCGGATTCGTCCGACAAGGATCGATTCGCCATCACGAAGGGCTTCAGGAGACCGGCGTTGCTCGAAAGTTTGATTGGATTCCGCCAGGGCGGCACACGGGGCAAGATGGAGCTTGGGGGACCACTGACGAAGAAACCGAAGATCGGGCTTGCCCTTGGCGGCGGCGCGGCGCGCGGCTTCGCCCATATCGGTATCCTGCGGACGCTGCTCGCCAACGGCATCGTGCCGGACATCGTGGTCGGCACGTCCATTGGTGCTGTGGTCGGCGGCTCCTATGCGGCGGGCCATCTCGACACGCTGGAGTCCTGGGCACGAGGTCTCCTGCCGCGCAATATTTTCAGCTATCTCGATATCCGCCTCAGCGGCTCCGGCCTGATCGGCGGCAGCAAGCTGGCCGCCCAGCTCGAGGCGTCGTTCGGCGACATCTACATCGACGAGCTTCCGCTGAAGTTTGCCGCCGTCTCCACCGAAGTGAATACCGGTCACGAGATCTGGGTCACCAACGGCAAGCTGGTGGATGCGGTGCGCGCCTCCTACGCCCTGCCTGGCATCTTCGAGCCGGTGCTGATCGGCGAACGCTGGCTGGTGGACGGCGCGCTGGTCAACCCGGTGCCGGTGTCGGCGGCCCGCGCGCTCGGCGCGGAAATCGTGATCGCCTGCAATGTTTCGACCGACGTGTTCGGCCACGGCACCATCATCTCGGCCACCAGCCGCGCGGAGCTTGAGCCTCCCCTCGCGGACGAGCCGCCACCGGCGCCCGAAAAACGCGGTTTCGGAAAGTTCTTCTCGGCTGAAAGAACCGTGAAACGGGAATTCTTCGGCAGCGCCGGACGTCCCGGCATTTCGACGGTGATGGTCGAAGCCTTCAACATCATGCAGGACCGCATCACCCGCTCGCGCCTTGCGGGCGATCCGCCCGACGTCCTGATCTCGCCGCGCGTCGGCAAGGTGGGCTGGTTCGACTTTCACCGCGCGGAGGAAATCATCGCGCACGGCACGCGCGCGGCGGAACGCAACATCGAATCGATTCAGGAAGCGATCAATCTCTTGAGTCCGACAGCGAACCAGACGCCGGGCACCGCGCAGCCGACGCAGCCGTAAGGTTCATCAGGCACGCCTGCCGTCATCCTGAGGTGCGAGGGCCAAGCCGGAGCCTCGAAGGAGGACGGCCGCGCATCCTTCGAGGCTCGCCGCAAACGCGGCTCGCACCTCAGGATGACGCAGCCAGCATCGCTACGCCGTCTTGATATAATCCTGCAGCGCTTCCTGCTCGCGCTCGTATTCCGCCACGCGCCACTTCACCACGTCGCCGATCGAGATCAGGCCGACGATCCGCTCGTTCTCGACAACGGGCAGGTGGCGGAATTTTCCGGACGTCATGACTTCCATGATCGCGGAGACGGTGTCCGTCTCCCGGCAGGTGATGACCTTCGCCGTCATGACGCTGCGCACCGGTTCGTCGAGCACACCTGCACCGCGCTCACCCAGCACGCGCACCACATCGCGCTCCGAAAGAATGCCCTCGATTTTCTGGCCGCCCATCACCATGACCGCGCCGATACGTCGTTCGCTCAGAATTTTGATGGCTGCGGAAAGTTTGGCGTCCGGCGATACGCTGATCACCTGATGGCCTTTAGAACCCAGAATGGATCGAACCGTCATTGAAGCCTCCCGAAAATTCCACCGCGCGATCGAACGAGCGCAGTCTGCCGTCGAGTCAAACAACGTGGAGTCTGTTTGGTTTCCGGCGCCTCCAGAAATTACTCTACGCAATGATGGAGCAAATATTACCGCCTCGCAAGGCGGTGCGCCGGACGCATGCCTGTCCGTGCGTCGATGCGCGGGTCAGTCCGCCGCAGGCGGCAAGGCGCCCGCATTGTTATCCTGCACAATGCCGCGCGGCACCGGATCGAACAGCGCAAACAGCACAAGGCCCGCGACAAAACCGCCGATATGCGCCTGCCAGGCGATGCTTTGTGCGGATGCACCAATGGCGATGGCGCCAAGGCCGGTGATGATGTTGAGGCCGAACCAGACCGCAAGGAATCCCAGCACGCGCGAATTCTGCAGCGACTTGATCAGCGACAGCGCGGGCACCCGCGCCGCCACCTCCGCCTCGCCGCGCCGGAAGGACAGAAAGCTGCCATGCTGGAAGGCGAAGCGGATCGCAGCCGCCATCATGCCCGAGACGGCGGCCGATGCGCCGATCATCGGCGCGACCTCATGCTGGTGCGTCACCAGATGCGCGACCGCGCCCGCGATGGCGGTCACTGCGAAAAAGGCGAAGAACCGGACCGTGCCGAACCGGCGCGCGACCGCGCTGCCAAACGGCAGCATCCACAGCATGTTGAAGGCGATGTGGGTGATGTCCGCATGCAGGAAGGCGTAGGTCAGGAAAGTCCAGATTTCCGCGCCGACCCCGCCCGGAAACTTTCCGGCCAGCACCGACGCGTCATACCGCGCCGGCACGAAGCCGAAGGTCCAGATCACCTCCTGATCGGTGGCCAGCGGCAGCAGCGCGCGCAGGCCATGAATGGAGGCCATGACCACAATGACCGCGGTCATCGCGAACGGAATGGTCAGGATCGGTTCGCGGGGGGATTGTGGAGAGTCCAAGGTCGCACAGGTCCGAAAAAGCGGGCGGGTTACCTGAGATAGGCGGCTTTCGCGGTGCGGTGCAAGCGCGAGCAACCCACATGGATAAAAGAAAAGGGAGGGCTTGAAGGCCCTCCCCGGTCTTATCTGGATTTTGCCGGTCTTTCCGCGCCGTCCGGGTATCCCCACCCCTCCCGCGCAATGACCAAGTCGTTTTCCGCCGCCTGTCTTCAACTTGAGTTCTTGGCCAGCGCCGGCCCTGGAGAAGACCGGCGGTCTGGAGTGCGCAAACACTACCTGCCCTGTGTAGATCCACGAAGCGCATCGTTAAATTAATCTTAACAGCGCAAACCCGCCGCCCGGCATGGGTTCGGCATAGACGCTGCACCCCAAGTCCCGCACAAACAGAAAGGGGCCTCGCGGTGCCCGAAAGCGGGACAAACCTGTCCCGCCGCCGTTGTCCGCGGGGCGGGGTTGAGTATGAAGCATCCGGCAAACCAGGAATTTTACACCTATTGGGACGAGAAGCGCGCCGGCGCCCTCGCCCCGGAGCGCAGCGACCTGGAACCCGAACAGGTCCGGCATCTGCTCGGCGATATCTTTGTCCTGTCCTGCGATCTGGCCGCCGGTTACCCGTTTCGGGTGGCCGGAACCCGGATGTGCGCCCTGCTCGGCGCCGACCTGAAGGGGCAGAGCTTCCTGAATCTGTTCCGCGACGCCGACCGCGACGAGATCGCCGATCTTCTCGGGATCGTGTCGGAGGAAACCCAGCCCACCGTGGCCGGCCTGACCAGCATCGCCCCCGATGGCCGCCGTTTTCACCTTGAACTGCTGCTGCTGCCGTTCAGCGCCCGCTCCTACAGTCCCGTCAGCATGACCGGGCTGCTCGCGCCGCTCTCGCCTATCGACGGATCGCACGCCTATGGCGGGCTGAAAGACTTCAATCTCACCTCGTGGCGTCATCTCGAACAGGACCGTGGCCGCCCGCGTATGCTGCGCAAGTGGTCCCTGATCCGCGGCCTCACCGTCTACGAGGGCCTGCGCTAGCCTCCTTGTGTACGATAGTTGACGGTCCCGTGAGTTGTGTATTAAGATACACAATGCAGGTCGTTCAAACCGAGACCTTCAGGATCTGGCTGGCGAGGCTTGCGGACAGGCAAGCCGTTGCACGGATCGTTGTTCGTCTCCGCCGTCTGGAACTCGGCAATGCCGGCGACACCAGATCAGTCGGCGACGGTGTCAGTGAAATGCGGATCGACTACGGCCCCGGATACCGGGTTTATTTTACCAGGCGCGGCAAGACGATTGTGATCCTGCTTTGCGGCGGGGACAAGAAAAGCCAGCGCAAGGACATCGCAACCGCTCAGAAGATGGCGAAGGAGGCCTGAGATGCCCCTGAACACCACACCATTCAATGTTCTGGATCACCTCAAGACGGTTGAGGAGCAGATTGCCTATCTCGAGGCATCCCTCGAACAGGATGACCCGTCGTTTATCGCGGCGGCCATCGGGGACGTTGCGCGAGCGCGTGGCGTCAGCGAGTTTGCGAAAGAAACCAAACTGAGCCGCGAGGCGATCTACAAGGCCTTCAAGCCGGGTGGAAATCCGACGCTGGAAACGATCAACAAGGCGCTGAAGCCTCTTGGCATGCGATTGACGCTTGCTCCGAGAGCCGCCTGAATTGCCTCCAGCAATGGCAAGGCGACGCCAATCCGCGACCTCACCGTCGACGAGGGCCTGCGTTAAGACAGCGCGGTTCCCGTATAGCTAACGCCTCATTAACCCTGCGCGCCGTAAGGTTCATCATACCGAAAAACCGGTCGACCGGTGTTGATGATGGCGTTGGTGCAAAGACAGTCAATCCGTCCGTCCGCTCAGGAGCGGCGGCGCTTTCAGCGCGTGAAGGTTCACCTGCTCGGCCGCTACATGCTGTCGGACCGGCGTGAGTTCCCATGCCAGGTCATCAATATGTCTCCCGGCGGCCTCGCCATGCTGGCGCCCGGCATCGGCAATGTCGGCGAGCGCGTCGTCGCCTATCTCGATCATATCGGCCGTGTCGAAGGCAAGATCACCCGCCTGCTCGACAACGGTTTCGCCATGACGGTCGGCGCGACCCCGCGCAAACGCGACAAGCTCGCCGCCCAGCTCACCTGGCTGGCCAACCGCCAGATCCTCAATCTGCCGGAAGACCGCCGCCACGACCGCATCGTGCCGCGCAATCCGATGTCGATCCTCAAATTCGACGACGGCCGCGCCATGGCCTGCCGGATTATCGACCTGTCGCTGTCCGGCGCGGCGCTTGCCGCCGAGATCAAGCCGCTGGTCGGCGAGCCGGTCATGCTCGGCCGGGTGCAGGCCCGCGTGGTTCGCCACCTCGAAGAAGGCTTCGCGATCGAGTTCGTTCACGCGCAGCTTCCCGAGACTGTCGAAGACAACGTAAGCGCGCAGTAAAGAGCCGCGGTTACCGATTTCTGATTTTTGAGGCCGATCAGGGCGATACCCCCATCCGGGTGTCGCCCTGATGCTTTTGGCGTGCCCGGTTACCCCTGCTGTGACGCCTTCGGACGCCCGGCAAAACGCGATGAATATCAATCGCTTGCGGGATGATAGATAAAATTTGAATCAAATTCGATTATCTCGAATTTTATGCGCATTTTATTCAAGTATAGATCGAAATCGCCGCGCCTTTTACTTGTATTCGTCTCAATTGTACTTCGACGACTTAGCGGCGGTTCAAATCCTTTGTGTGAAAAGTGGTCCCAACAAGAAAAACGGGGGCCACAATGTCTTCAATTCGTGGATGGGGAGCAGGACTGGCGGTTGCCGCCAGCCTTTTCGGAATGACGGTTGCGGCGCAGGCCGCGAATGAGCGCGTTCTTTACGCAAGCCTCGGTGACACGACACGCGCGCCGATTGGCTGGGTGGAATTCTGCGCCGACAACCCGCGCGATTGCCGGGTCGGCGCGACGCAGGCCCGCGACATCGTGATGACGCAGACCGCGTGGAAGGATTTGTTGCGGGTCAATCGCTGGGTCAACGAGACCGTCAAGCCGATGACCGACATGGATCACTGGGGCGTTATCGAGAAGTGGTCGTATCCGGCCGACGGATATGGCGACTGCGAGGACTATGTCCTCCTGAAGCGCAAGATGCTGATGGATGCCGGATGGCCGCGCGAAGCGCTGCTGATCACGGTGGTGCGCGACAAGAAGGGCGAAGGCCATGCGGTCCTGACCGTGAAGACCGACAAGGGCGAGTTTGTTCTCGACAATCAGAACGAGGACGTCGTGGCCTGGACCGACACCGGCTACCGCTTCGTGAAGCGTCAGTCGCAGAACGATCCGAACACCTGGGTATCGCTGGGCGACTCGCGTCCCGCCGTCGCCACCGCAAGTTCACGCTGAGATTTTGGAGCATGGCCGCAACGCCATGCTCAAAAGGAATACTTGAAGAGATAGGAACACACGACCCGGTCGTATCCCCACCCCTCCCCGTCCCAGACCGGTTCGTGCGCGGCCGAGCTTCCCCCAAAGCTCGGCCGCAACTTTTTTGGAACGAATGACGCCGCGGACCTTGCTATCGCGGCGGTGTCAGCGGCAGCAGTTCGCGCAGCCGCGGATCGCGCAGGTAGAGCCCGCCCCATGTCATGACGCCGAGCAGCAGGCAAATGAGCTGCGGCGGCGATCCAAATTCGCCGAGCCGGAAGTGCGCGCAGATCGCGCCGCCGAGGAAAGCCGTGGTCAGGATGGCACCGAGATAGACCGTGCGCGGAATCGCATAGAGAACGCCGCAAACAAGCATGATGATGCCGAGCGGCACGGCGAGGCTCATCGGAAATCCGGTCGCATCCATCGGCTCTTTCAGCAGGTGCGGCGCGAACAACTGGATACCGCCGTCGGCAAGCAACGCCAGCACCACGAGGGCACTGATGACATCGCCAATCCAGTTGGCTGCGGTCTTCTGCGCCATGATATCTCCTTTTATCATAATATTTTTTTGAAGCGGCCATGCCGGCAGGCACGCGGCATTCCGTCGCCCGCCGCGACGAATTGCGGAAAGACGCGATGGGCCACGGACAGGCCGGCGCGTCAATGGACGATTGGTTGCAAATCAGCGGTTAAAATAAACGCGGCGGGGCTTGAAATGCAGGCGCCCGCCGCGAGCGAAAAGATTCGCAAGCGCGTCAGCCGATCTTCTTCAGCCCCGCCTTGAAGCGCTTGCCGTTGTGAACGTAATGCGCGGCGCCATAGGTCATGGCGGTGACCTGCTCCGGCGTCAGCGTCTTGATCGTGCGCGCAGGCGCGCCGATCACCAGCGAGCGGTCCTCGAAGGTCTTGCCTTCGGTGATGACGGACCCCGCCCCGACGATGCAGCCTTTTCCGATCCGCGCGCCGTTCATGATGATCGCACCCATGCCGATCAGTGCGCCGTCCTCGATGGTGCAGCCGTGCAGGATGACATTATGGCCGATGGTGCAGTTGGTGCCGATGGTCAGCGGAAATCCGGGGTCGGTGTGAAAGGTGCAGTTGTCCTGCACGTTCGATCCCTCGCCGATCTCGATCAGTTCGTTGTCCCCGCGCAGCACCGAACCGAACCAGACGCTGGCGTTGGTCTTCAGGCGCACGTTGCCGATCACCGTCGCGGTCTCGGCGATGAAATACTGCCCGTCGGCAGGCAATTGAGGGGATTTTCCGTCAAGCTCGTAGATCGCCATTCATGGTCTCCTTTGCGGCGACCATGCCACGAAAAAAGTGGCTCTGGCGAGAGGATGGAGACGAATGATCAGGCGAGAATGCCGGCGCTTTCGAGAAGCATCAGCACGAAGGTGCCGGACATCATGCTCCAGAATCCGGCGATGACGGTGGCCGCCGCGACGAACTGAACCCGGCGGCCTTCGAGCGTGCGGCCCCGCACCGTGTTGCGCATGATGATGAAGGGCGCGGCGAACACCAGGAACGGCACGGCGGCAAAGGCCTTGGAGGTCGCGTCCTGCATCAGCAGTCCGAAGCCCGGCGGCTTTTCCATTAGCGCCTGGAAGCCGCTGTTGAGCGCGCCTGCGACGGCAAATCCGATGAAAAGGGCAAAGAAGGAATTCAACGCTTCAGGCGACATCTGACACGTCCAACGCACGCGACCACTTGAAGGCCGCCGCGCGGCGGCCTCCCTAGGCATCGCAAAATGCCGCCACGCCCGCCAGCTTATCCTTAAGGAAAGGTTAACGCAGCGCCCGCGCCCGGCTGCGCACGCATGGCTCCGGCGGCGATGCCCTCATGCGGAACCACCGGAAAGTCCCCCGCGCATGGCATACTCCCGGCGATTCGGCCTGCATCCCGCAGGCCTCGGCCCGATGTGTTGCCCGGTCATGGCCCTGTCTTCGTCCGCATCGTCACGCCCCGCGCGCGCCGCCCGCCGCAGCCACTTTGTGCCCTTCCTTGTGATGGGCGCGATTGGCGCAAGCGCGGTCGCCGTGGTGGCGTATCTGCTCTGGCCGACATGGGGTGTCGAGAAGGCCGGCGATCCCGACCGCCTGCCGATCAGCATCGGCGGCACGCTGTTCAACGTGCCGACCAAGGCGATCCGGGTGAAACTGCAAAAGCGCACCGGCCCGCAGGAGCGCGTCGATATCAGCCTCGTCTATCCGTCGCTGGAAGCGCCCGAAGCGCGGCGTCCGGTCAGCGCGGAAACGGTGGAAGAAAACCTGCCGGAGATCGACCGGATTTTTCTGTCGATCGCCGCGCATCACGACGCCATTTCGCCGGACGAGCGCACGCGCACAATCTATCCGCGTTATCTCGATCCGAATGCCGGACGCCTACAGGACGGTTTGAGCATCCGCCCGTTCCGCGACAACACGCCCTATGCGAACGAGGATCTGGTCTACGCCTCATCACCGCTGATCATCGCGCGCTGCTCGCGCGACGGAAAAACACCCGGCATGTGCCTGAGCGAGCGGCGGATCGAGGGCGCGGATCTGACATTCAGATTCCCGCGCGACTGGCTGTCGAAATGGCGGG
>JACDJB010000556.1_pt1 | contig 37841 bp, 49 predicted proteins | sample 7454121 | NCBI WGS metagenome assembly JACDJB01 (sample SAMN14253290, study PRJNA609438) | sludge metagenome | isolation source: sludge after 25d culture with pyrite | collected 2018-12-20
CTTGAACCGACACATACGATGTATTGAAATAATAGTGATGGATACTTTTTAAATGGAGATGAAACCTTGAACCGACACATACGATGTATTGAAATACGGGTAAAGCTTCAAGTGCATTAGGCGGGCAAACGCTTGAACCGACACATACGATGTATTGAAATTTGTATATTTAAAGTTTGTGCCATGCTTTTTGCTGACTTGAACCGACACATACGATGTATTGAAATTATCATGGTTTTTATAGAACTACACTCAGAGCTGTCTGGATAGATGAAGGGATACGAGTATAATAAAGATGAGAACTATTTTGAGCTTGTAAGTGATAATATCATCTCACAATCTCAAAATATAAGAGTGCTAAAGAGATGATAGAAGCTACTGTTAAAAACATATCTAAAGAGGGGCAACATATAAATGATCCTACTAAAAAAGTAATTTGGGGGCAAAATGGTTGCATAGCTTTTATAGATAAATATGGAGATATTGAAACTTGTTTTAAACCAAAAAGAGGAGTCTCTTACTATGAAGATACTGCTATAACTAGATATGATAGTTTACAAGAGAAAGGAGTTAAAAAATGGCTAGAAAAATTACTATCGAAATTTTAACAGGTAGCTGGTTTATGGAAGATAGAGGGTTGCTTTTAGAGGATAAAGATGAGGATAATGAAGAGTTTGTTTATGCAAGTTGGGCTTTAAATAAAAATAGAATTGTTTACTTATTTGACCACTTAGTTGTAAAAATTGATGACAAAATCAAAGAAGATAAGAGATTTTTAGAAGTTTGTGAGTTTATATATCTTGTAGATGATAAAGAACAAAAGAGATTTACAGGCACTTTTATAGATGCACTAGAGTTTATAAAAAAAGAGGGTAGCTTTTATGGGTAAAAATATAAAGCACAATCTCAAAAAGTTTCTTTTTCGTATAGGTTCTGGAATATCAAGTGAAGCAAAAAATGATACTCCATCCGATCTGGGTTGTTTTGCTTATTCTAATCTAAAAAGAAGAGGGAATTGATGATATTTTAGAAGTTCTTAGAGAGTTTAAGGCAAAAAAAAGAAGAAGAGAAACTCCCAAGATCTTAAAAACCAAAAGGCTTTTAGATATACTTTTGTATCTCTTAAATTAAGGATTAAAAATGCATACTCTAAGACTAAGTATTCCAGATACTATTTATCCTGAAATTATCTCCTTTTTAAAGAGATATCCAACAATAAATATTGATACAAATAATATCAAAGAGTACGGAATAAAAATAGTTATGGATGAAGAGAAAATCCTAAATGAGGGGAAATACAGGCTAGAAGATATATGCAGAAATATTGACGATCTAGCAGAGTTTTCAAGAATGAAAAAAATAGATAAATATTATTATGTATCAAAAAATGATACTCCATCCGATTTAGGTTGTTTTGCATGGAGCAATTTAGAAGAACAAGATTGGTTTATTGAAAATGTAAAAGAGTGGCTTTGGCTAGATAAAGATGATGGAGTTCACAATATTTCTGCTCGTATCATAGAAAAAAGAGAATTAAATGAAAAAATCTCTTAAAGAGTTTAATGTTTTTGCTGGTATAGATGGTGCTGGTAAAACAACTCTATATTTTAAACAATTAGAAACAGAAAAAAATAAAAATTTTGGATTAAGGGTGAATATTGATGAAATTGTACAAGCAATAGGTGACTGGAAAAATCCAAAAGACCAAACAATAGCTGCAAGAATTGCCTTAAAAATAAGAGTTTCAAAAGGTGGTCACGATATAACTCCTGAGCTTATTAAGAGAAGATATAAAGAGTCACTAAAAAACTTAAAAGAGATTTTGCCTATTGTAGATAATTTATATCTTTTTGATAATTCAAAAGAGTTTAAAAGCATAAAAACAAAAAAAGATATAGAAAATACAAGTTGGCTTAAAGATATAGATGTATCACAAAAGATAGTTGAAATCAAACCTTTCAAACCAAAAGATAAAACAATATCTAAAAATAAGGGTATTGAGAGATAATATATAAATATCTTTATATATTTAAAAACCTTATAATAGGTAAATTCATTGTACAAGGAGCTAAAAAATGGCAACAGAAATGGAAAAAGATGTATTAATTGAATATGTTGGCGGTGCTATCGCTTTGTTAATTAAAAAAGACAAATCAAATCAAAATATCCAATATTTAAAAGATTTAGAAGATGAGATTTATGCTACTTCACATAAAGATTTAGACTATGAAAAAATAGCTGACGATATAAAAGAGATGAGAAAGCCTTATGAGTATTAATCAAGAGCTTTTTAATGAAGTTTGGGAAAGAACTAAAAAAAGATATTTAACTTCTCAAGAGCAACCAAAAGCTTATGTTTTAGGTGGACAATCTGGAAGTGGTAAATCGTATTTAATCAAAGAAGCTAAAGAAGAACTAAATAACAATGTTATTGTAATTAACGGTGATGATTTTAGAAAATACCACCCAGATTATGAAAAACTACAAAAAGAGCAAGGGAAAGATTCTCCAAAGTTTACAGCACAATTTGCTGGAGAAATGACTGAAGCTATTTTAAAAAAAGCGATATATAAAAAATATAATATAGTCATTGAGGGAACTTTTAGAACAAGTGAAACCCCGCTTAAAACATTAAAACAATTAAAAGATAGTGCTTATGAGACAAATGTATATATAAAAGCAACCTCTAAAGAACAAAGTTGGCAAAATTGCCTTGAAAGATATAATAAAATGCTAGAACTTGATCCAAGAGAAGCAAGATATACAGATAAAACTCATCACGATTTAATTGTTGATAATTTGGCTCAAAATGTAGAGATAGTATCTAAAAGTCCTTATGTTGATAATCTGAAAGTATTTACTACAAAAGGTAAAATTTATGATAGAAATATCGATAAATCAAAAGATTTAAAATCAACTATTCAACAAGAGTTAGATAGAGATATTGCTTTAAAGGAAAAACAAAAAAGAGTACCTTGAAGCTATGAATGATGAGAAAAAACTATCTAAGTTTTTAGAACTTGCATAAACTCAAAGCTATTAGATAAAGATTTTGAATTATTCTATGAAGAAAGTTTAAAAAGCTTGAAAATAAGCAGTCGTTGGTAGGGTCGCCCACCCCCTACATAGTAGGAAAAACCTACACGAGCGAAAATGTTACATCTAGTGTACTTTCAACGACCGCTAAAAAATTATACCATAACATAGTAAGCTTATTTTGGTGTAATCATAAGCTCACCTTTTAAATAGATTTTCAAATCCTATGAGGCTTTTTTATCTAAATCACTAAGAGCCATTTTGGCTAGAACTAGCATATGAGATATATGGCTTAATTATAAAAAATATAGAGGTAAAATTATTAAAAAAAGGGAAAAAAGTCGGAGTTGTAGTTTATTGTGATGATAGTTAAAACTAAGGCATAAGCCTTAGTTTATAGGCCCATATCATACTCTTGGTATGCTCTAGATACATTTAGTCCATGAAGTGCTTCATAGAGTGGTTTGTCTTTAAACTCAACCATAGGAACAGCTTCAACAATACCTGTCTCATCTATACCCTCATCCATAGCAGCTTCGATTCTATCTCTCATCATAGTAAAGTACTCTACATACTCATCTGTAGCAGTTTTGTCGATGATAAATCCATGTCCAGGGATAAGAACTTCCCAATCTTTTGCATTTATAGTCTCAAGAGCAGCGATAGAACCCTCAACTGAGCCATCTCTGTTTGATGTAACTCTACCATTCATAACGATATCACCCGCCAAGATAAGCTTGTTGCTAGGCATCCACAGGAAAAAATCCTCTTTTGAGTGTGCATTTCCAACTGGAACATATTGCAAATCGATACCTGCTAGATTTAAGTCTGTAATCTCTTTATAGAATTTATCAACATGGATAACTTTAGTATCACCTAGAGCATCTTCACTTAAGATATCAAACATTCTATGGTCTGTACTACCTATTTCAAAATCAAGATTTATAGCTTCTGGCCCTATAATCTCAGCTCCATGAACATCTTTATAATAGCTATTGCCAAACCAATGATCATCGTGTTCATGGCTTATGATAACATACTTAACTGGAAGCTCACCCGCCTCTTTTGCCATAGCAGCATAAGCTTGTTTAGCATAAACATAAGATGGACCAGTATCCCAAACCACATAACTATCATCGCCTTTTATAAAGCAGTTGTTTGCCATCTCTCCGCCATTTTCTCTTGTTGGCATCTCAAGTGCACCAAAAAAGCACCAAACATTATCTGCTACTTTTTTTGGCTCAACTTTATAAGCAAACTCATCTGCTTCTACAGTTTTTGGAGCCTCAGCTACTGGTGCTGGTGTAGCGACTGGTGCTACTTCTGCTGGTTTTGAAGCCTGAGAGACTGAAGATGAAGCTGTTGTATCATCTGAACAACCGCTCATCAAAAGAACCATCGCAGATACTGAAAGTGCTACTGGACTAAATATTTTTCTTATCATATTTCCACCCTTTATAAAATTTATCCCGTTTAAAGAATAGCTCTAATGTAAAAATCTTAACATCAAAACTATTATTTAAAAAAACCACCCGTAAAAACGAGTGGTGAAAATTATTTTAATTTTACGCTTGCGTTTTTAGTTGCACCTTTAAGGTCAACATACTCAACAACTATCTCATCACCTGATTTAGCTTCGGTATTGAAAACAAAAAACGGGTCTTTACTTAAAAATGGACCTGTTGAAGCTTCAAATACAACTCTATCACCTATTTTAGCAGTTACATGAGTGATATAATTTTTCTCAGCTTTTTTAGTTTCAGCCTCTTCTCTACCCATTTGTGGATGTGATGCTAAAATCTTAACTTCTGCTACATTACCTTTTAATTTAGCTTTTAATTTCATTAACTATCCTTTTTGTATTTTATTTTATTAGAAATCTGTGTTTGTGGGGTCAAATCAACCTCCACAACCACCTATAGAAACTTCAACTTTTTGTACAGCTTTGTAAACTTTGCCGTCTCTACCTTTTGCTACAACAGTAACATCAGCAGTTTTTCTCATTTTGATCTTAGTCATAACATCAGCTTTTGTACCTGCTGGTAGATCAAAAACAACTACAGCACTTCTTGGGTTTGCATCTTGAAAAAGAGCTATTGACTCAAGGTCTAGGTCTGATTTTATACCGATTGGCACTGCACCACCATTTTCTGCTAGTTTTGGAGCTTTCATATCGATACCGCCCTCAACCATAGCAACATCACCAAACATCGCTTTGATAGCATCAGCACTATTTGCCGCTTCCCAAGCCGCTGGTGCAGCTGCTCTAAAATCTGTAGCACTTAGTGCCGATGGAACAACAGACGCAACTGCTAATGTAGCAGCACTTACGCTTAAAAATTTTCTTCTTTGCATATTTTTTCCTTTATTTAACTTAGCAACTTATGGTAGAAGTTACTTCGAAGATTCTACCATAAAATTAACAATATCTTTAACTTGATCGTCGCTCAAGTTCATGTTTCCACCTTTAGGTGGCATACCGCCAAAGCCATCTATAGAGTGCTGATAAACCTTGTCGATGCCTTTTTCCATAACTTTTGCCCATGCTTTTGCATCGCCTAAAGCTGGTGCTCCCATGGTATCTGTTTTATGGCAAACTGCACAAGATTTTTCATACTCTTTTTGCTCAGCTGAAACTGGTCCACTCTCATCTTCTGGTGGAAGATTTCTCTCTGTTGAGTATGCTGGGACAACATCTGTTATCTCATTTGCTATACGAACCACTGTCTCTTTTCCACAGTTTTTCATACATCTAGTACCAACTGCACCAAAGTTTTTAGGGTCTTGATAGAATTTTCTAACATTTTCGACACCTTTTGGTCCATCGATATCTGGATAGAAGCCGTTTCTATTTGGCATAACTATCTTTTTGAAGTTATCTTGATTTAGCTCTTCTATCTCTTCGCCATCTATTGTGATACCTTCGTTATGAAGTAGGTAAGCCGTTACTGCATACATCTCATTTGGAGTGTATGATTTTGGGTTTGCGTATGGCATAGCATCTCTTATATACCATATAAGTGTACTAGCTTGTGGCCAATATGAACCTAGAGTTCTATTTGGTGCATCTTTACCAGGACAATCTCTTTGGTTTTTAAGTGATTTGATAGAACCACCAGTTAGTGTAGGATAGCCAACACCACCAGCTCCAAAGTCACCATGACAAACTGCACAGTCTCTATCGTAAAGCTCTTCACCCTCATCTACAGTACCGCTACCTACTGGTAAACCTGTACCATCTGGCATTATATCTGTATCCCATGCTTTTATCTCATTTGCTGTTGGTGTTCTACCAAAGTTTACACCTTTGGTTGATTGCTCATTTACATGATAAGCTGTATATTTACCATCTTTTACTTTGTAGGTAACACCGCCATCTAGTGCATCTTTTTTTGCATTGTAGATACCTTTTGGAAGTGGAGCAACACTCGCAGCAAAAGCAGTTGAAGCTACTAAAGCACTTGCGGCTATAGCTATTAGTTTATTGTTTAATTTTATCATAACTCGCTCCTCCTTACTCTGGACAGTTGTCTGTTCTAACTTGAACATTATGAACTGTACCATCAGCTTTAACTTCCCAAGTACAAATAGAGTTTCTATGGTAAACTCCCTCTAGACCCATTACACCTTTCTCTTGAGTAATACTAGGTTGAACATAACCAGCATCATCTATAGCACGAGATTGTAGTAGTAGTGGTTTTCCTTCATACTTGTACATATAGGAGAATCTTGTCCACGATTTTGGCAACACTAAACCTTTTAGCTTAGCTTCAACATAGTTATCACCGCCATCAAAAGAGATATCTACACCTGTGATAGTACCATGACCACTCCAAGCGATACCCTCTATCTCAACTATATCACCTTTTTTAAGGTCTGTCCACGGTTTTTCAGGACAAGGCTTAGTGATGATAGAGTTTACCTCTAGTGGGTAGTAGTGTTGGATAGCTCTACCATCTGGCATAAGAGCAGTATATTTTGAAGTCTCCTCTTTTGCATACCATGGCTCAGCACCAAACTCTAGTCTTTTTAGCCACTTAACACATAAGTTAGCTTCCCAGCCTGGAGCGATAAGTCTTACAGGATAACCTTGTTCTGGTCTTATAGCCTCACCATTTTGTGCCCAAGCGATCATACAGTCATCTAAAACTTTCTCAACTGGTAAAGTTCTGCTCATTTCAGAACCATCTGAACCCTCAGCTAACATCCATTTAGCAGTTGGTTTTAGACCAATTTCATTAAGAATAGTTTTTAGGCTAACTCCTGTCCACTCAGCATTACTCATCATACCTTTTACAAATTGTAGTGAGCTATATTGTGGACCTTTCCACTCAGCAGCACCATTTGCTGGACACTCCAAAAATAATATTCTGCTCTCTGCTGGATATCTTTTTAGCTCGTCTAGAGTTAAAACGATAGGTCTCTCTACTAGTCCGTGTATCATAAGTCTAAATTTGTTTGGATCTACATGTGCAACACCGTTGTGTGTTCTTGTAAAGTGTAGTCCGTTTGGTGTAATAATACCCTCTGACTCATGAAGCGGTGTCATAGAAACAGCAGCATGCATATCACCACCAGATGATAGTAAGCTTGATGTTCTTCTTACAACATTGTGCTCATATTTTGATGGGATACCGTACGGGTATTTGTTTAGCTCATCACCTAAACTAGTTCCCCACTCAACATGGTTGATTATATTTTCATCGTCTGCACTTAGTTTTGAACCACCTAAAACAGTAGTAGCGGCTATCGCGCTAACAGAATAAGCAGCAGTCTTTCTGAAGAAATCTCTTCTACTTGAGTACTCTACATTTTTTGTAGTTTTTTCTAAATCTTTTTCAGAAATCTTACTCATTAAATCTCTACCTCCCTCTTTTAATCTTGTAAGTTTCGCACTAAAATGTAGTCCAAAACGCAAGGTGTACATTATATATGAATTAAAATTAAATTGTCAAGCTTGTTTGTTAAAAATGTAATAATTTTCTCACATTTTTATTTTTTGTTACACTTTTGTGAAATAAATTTATGGTAATATTTTAAATATTTAAAAAATGAGTCTAATTTATGATAAAAAGTTGCGGTAAAGTTTTAAAACTATTTGTATCTAAAAGTGGTGAGAAAAACAGAGTAAATCTAAAAAGTATAGATCTAGATGAGGGCGGAGTTATCGGCGATAAGTTTTATGCCAAAGATAACCTTCGTTCGGTTTTACTAAGCTCAAAAGATAGCTATAGCCTTGCTAAAGATGAGGGGATTGATATGGAGTTTGGGCTTTTGGGTGAAAATATCCTTATGGACTTTAACCCCTACAACCTAAAATCAGGCACAAAACTACTAATAGGGAGTGCTACTCTATCTATAAGTCAAAACTGCACCATATGCAACCACCTCTCAGCGGTAGATAAAAGGCTTCCAAAGCTCCTAAAAAACGATAGAGGGATATTTGCTAAAGTGGTAAAATCTGGAACTATAAATGAGGGTGATAATATACAAATACTACCTCAAACTCAAGATAATTTAGTGGATAATTAGCGATAAGCTTTTTCATCTCTTTATAGCTCAATGGCTCTTTTGTACTATTTACTCCACTTTTTTTTATGTATCTTAATGCTTTAAGTGTTGAGTCAAACTCAAGTTTGTAGTTTTTGATTTGCACTTTGGTATTTAGATGTTTTTGAACTATCTTCTCTAGCTCATCTGCACTTTTTAGTAGCGGTTTTACACCTGCACATTTATGCAAAGACTCAAAGGTTCCGCTTGTAAATATCGCTAAGGCCAAAGGTTTTTGAAGATTTTTTAAAGAGCCGATAACCTCATCTATATCATCTGCCCACTGAAGAGCTGAAGCTGAAAATACAAAATCAAAGCTGTTTTTATCTAAAGTATCAAAAAAATCACTGCTATTAAAATCTGCTTGAATCTTTTGGATGCTAGGTGAGTTAGGGTGAAGCTCTAACATCTTAGAAGAGAAATCGACCGCTAAAAAACTCTCATAATCCCACGAAATAGCACTGCAAACTCCGCCTCTACCACACCCTATATCTAAAATCTTTTTGGGTTTAAACTTAAGCATATCAAACAAATCTTTAACAACTTGTTTTTGTATAATGCTGTAGTTATCATACTCATTTGCAAATCTACTAAACTCCCGCTTTATACTCATCTACGATTTACCACAAGTGAAAATATAAATATAAAAAGCACACATAAAACTATAGTAGCACCCGATGGTAGTGAAAAGTGATAAGATATTATGATGCCGCCTATAACACTTAGAAGTGCAAAAACTACCGATAGGGCTATGGTTTTGTAAAAATTTAGTCTATATCTAAGTGCCGCGATAGATGGGATAACCATCAAAGCACCAATGAGTAAAGTCCCTATGATGGTTATAGATAGGGCTATAATGATAGCGACAACACTAACAAGCAAAAAGTTTAAAAACCTAACTCTAACACCGCTAACTTTTGCAACCTCTTCATCAAATGCTATAAAAAATAACTCTTTGGAAAAGTAGAGTATAAGCCCTAAAGAGATGGAACCAAATAGCAAAATAACGACCAAATCTTCACTACTTACAGATAGTATAGAGCCAAAAAGGTAAGAAAAAAGTGAGTTATTAAATGCACCACCAAGTGAAACAATAATAATAGCAATAGCGAGTGAGCCAGATAGCAGTATAGATAAAACCGCATCGCTATATAGTGTAAAGTAGCTTCTTAAAAACTCTATAAGCCATGCACTAAAAAGTGCCGCCACTACCGCCATCCACAAAGGGTTATACTCTGCTACAAGTGCGACTGCAACTCCTACAAGTGCTGAGTGTGCAAGTGTTTCATTTATCATGGAGTAACGTTTTAGAACTACAAAACTACCACTTATAGATGCTAGTATAGCTATGATAATACCTGCTAAAAAAGCTCTTTGCATAAAATCGTACTCTAACATCTCTAACATACTAGTGTCCATGTTTGTGTCTATGAAGCAGATGAGCCTCTATACCATATAGCTGACTCATATCATCACAACTTAGTAGCTCTTTTGGATTGTTGCAGATTGTAGCTCTTTGGTTTATTGTAAAAACTCTAGTTACATCATCAGCTATCACCCCAACATCGTGAGTGATAAAAACTATAGTTATCCCATCTTTTTGGTTTAGCTCACGAAGCAGAGCATAAAATCTCTGTTGCGACTCCCTATCTACACCTGTATTTGGCTCATCTAGTATCAAAATCTCTGGCTTAGAAGCTAAAGCCCTTGCTATCATCGCCCTTTGTCTTTGCCCACCTGAGAGTTTACCTATCATCTTATCTCTTAGATGAGTTATATCCATCTTGCTCATAGCCTCTTCTATGGCATCTTTATCTTTTTTACCTAAACACCCAAGACTAACTATCTCCTCAACACTTGCAGGGAAGCTAGTATCTATTAGCGATGCTCTTTGGGGAACAAACCCTATCTTGTTCCACTCTTTAAAGGTTGAGAGTTTTTTGCCATATAGCCTAATCTCACCACTTGTTGGCTTCTCTAGCGATAAAAGCACCCTTATAAGTGTAGTTTTACCGCCGCCATTTGGTCCTATGATGGCAACATAGTCACCTTTAAAGATTTGAAAAGTGATATTTTTTAAGATAGCTTGATGCGAGATAGCTAAGCTAAGGTTTTTAACATCGAAAATCGGGGTGATAAATCTCATCTACACTCAAGGGCTTTTGATATTTTTACTAAGTTTGTTTTCATGATATCTATATAGCCTAGCCCTACCTCATCGGCTGTTATATTGCCTATGGGTTGAAGCAAATCAACATCTACTCCCGCTTCAGCTGCTATGCTTTGTATAGCTTTTTTACTAGCAAAATTCTCACCAAATATCACTTTTACACCATTTGATTTTATAAACTTTACAAGCTCTATCATCTTTTTAGCATTTGGCTCATCTTCTGGTGAAAGTCCGCTTAGAGATGCACTTTTAAAGCCGTATCTATGAGCCAAATAAGAAAAAGCATTGTGGTTTAGTATGATGGTATCTAGTTTACAACTACTAAGAGTTTGTTTATACTCCTCATCAAGCTCTTTTAGTTTTTCTATATATATGGTTGCATTTTTACTAAATAGCTCTCTATTTTTAGGAAAAAGCTCTATTAGTTCATCTTTTATCTTGTTTGTCGCTAGTATCATATTTGATATATCTAGCCAATAGTGTGGGTCAAAATGTGAATGGTGGTGATGATCATCATCTACCTCTCTTAGCTTTACAAACTCTGAGATATCTACACTTTTAGAACTAAACTTAAACCCTTTTATCCACGGCTCAAGCCCTGCTCCACTATAAAAAACTATGCTACTTTTTGATAGCTTTACCATATCTTTTGGAGTTGGCTCAAATGTATGCGCACTTGTCCCATCTGGAAGTATCTTAAAAAGTTCTACACTATCACCTGTGATATTTTTAGCTATATCATAAAGTGCAAAAGTACTCAGTGCCACTGTAGGCTTAGCAAAAGCGAAACTAAAAGTGATTAGAAGTATAAAAAATGCTCTTATAAGGTTCATATGATCTCTTTAATATTTTTTGAAATTATATCTTAATTTTTTATGGTATAATTGCCAACTTTTAAAAGGATATAAAATTATGGGTTTTTTACTAATAGTTCAAATCATCTTAGTAGTTATGTTGGTCGTAGCTGTGCTTTTACAAAAAAGCTCAAGCATAGGACTAGGTGCATATAGTGGTTCAAATGAGTCTGTATTTGGGGCAAAAGGACCAAATAGTTTTTTAGCTAAAACTACATTTCTTATAGGTTTTTTGTTTGTTGCAAACACTATAGCACTAAGTTATACATACTCGCTAGATGCTTCAAAATCGGTTCTTGATAACATAGGCGATGACTCATCTAAAGTTATAGCTCCCGCATCACAAGAACAAACCCCTTCAAACTAAGCACTTTTTAGTGCTTAGCCCAAACTCTACCACCTAAAATCACACCTTTAAAGAACTATATTAGTAGCTAAGTGATAAAATACTCTACTTAATTTTTACTTGCAAGGATTTTTTATATGTTAGATGAGATTTATAAAGAGTGTGAAGAGAATATGCAAAGTGCGATTGAGCATATGCATAGACAGTTTAAAACCCTTAGAACAGGCAAGGTAAACACCTCTGCACTAGATAATATAAGAGTCGATTACTACGGTACCCCTACTCCGCTTGATCAAGTTGGATCGGTTTTAGCAACAGATGCCACTACTATAACCATAAACCCATGGGAGAAAAACCTACTAGGTCCCATAGAGAGTGCTATCCAAAAGGCAAATATCGGGGTAAACCCAAACAATGATGGTGAAAATATAAAACTATTTTTCCCACCAATGACGGTTGAACAAAGACAAGAGTCGGTTAAACAGATGAAGGGTATGGGTGAAAATGCAAAAGTAGCTATAAGAAACGATAGAAAAAATAGCAACGACAGAGTAAAAAAACTCGAAAAAGATAAAGAGATAACAGCAGATGAGTCAAAATCTGCACAAGATAATATCCAAAAGATAACAGATAAGTTTATAGCAACCATAGACTCTACACTAAAAACCAAAGAGGCTGAGATACTCAAAGTATAAAGGTAAAAGATGGATATCAAAAAAGTATATATGGACGCAAATGCTCTGCTTGAGGGGCATTTTAAACTAAGTAGCGGTAATCACTCTAGCTTTTATCTACAATCGGCAAAGGTTTTAGAAAACCCTGCAACGGCAAAAATACTAGCAAATGCACTCGCTTTTGAGATAAAAAAGAGTGCCATAGAGATAGATACTATCTGCGCCCCTGCCATAGGTGGGATCATAGCTGGTTTTGCTCTTGCTAGTGCACTTGATGTTAGATCGATTTTTGCTGAAAGGGTAGATGGGACTATGACTCTTCGCCGCGGTTTTGATATAAAAAAAGGTGAGAGGGTTTTGATATGTGAAGATATCATAACAACAGGTGGCTCTGCTTTAGAAGCTGCTAAGGTTATAGAGGATCTTGGTGGTGAAGTGGTAGGTTTTGCAGCACTTGCAAATAGAGGTTTTTGTAACCGCGAAAACTCAGATATTACCTCAAAGCCAAACTGTAAACTACCTGCAAACAAACCACTTTTTGCACTAGCAGATTTTACTTTTGAGATGTATGAGCCTGATAATTGTCCTATGTGTAAAGCTGGAAGCGAGGCTATAAAACCCGGTTCAAGAGGAAACTAACTTGAAGTTTTTGCTTATCATCTTGCTTTTTATATCTTCGCTAAATGCCGATGAGCTTAAAAAGATGATAGGTCACCTTCTTATAGTTGGTTTTGATGGACTTGAAGTTAATAAAAACTCTCAGATTATAAAAGATATAAACACCTATGAGTTAGGTGGTGTTATACTATTTGATATAGACTACAAAGATCAAAGCAGACAAAAAAATATCTCCTCAAAAGCACAACTAAAAAAACTAACCTCATCTCTAAAACTCCTCTCTAAGCATAATCTTCTTATATCGATAGATCAAGAGGGGGGTCAAGTAGCAAGACTAAAACCAAAATATGGTTTTGATGCTATCGCATCTGCTAAAATGGTCTCTACTATGGATGAGTATATGAGCCATCATGTATATAGTGCATTGGCTTCATCTTTAGCAAGTAGTGATATAAACTGCAACTTTGCACCTGTGCTAGATCTTGAGTTATCTCAAAATATGATAGCTAAAAAACACCGCTCCTTTGGGAGTGATGCACAAAAAGTTGCGATGTATGGTGAGATAGTTATAGATGAGCTAAGGGCCAAAAATATCTTAGCGGTCGCTAAACATTTTCCAGGGCATGGCTCATCTAAAGCTGATTCGCACGATGGTTTTGTAGATATCACTAACACATGGAGTGAGGTTGAGCTTGAACCATACAAAAAACTCATAGCACTAAATAAGCTAGATATGATAATGTCAGCACATGTTTTTAATGCCAAACTAGATAGCACCTACCCCGCAACACTCTCACACAACATAAACACAAAGCTCCTAAGAGATAAGCTAGGCTTTGATGGGGTTTTAGTAAGTGATGATATGCAAATGGGGGCGATAACCAAAAACTACTCCCTAAAAGAGGCACTTACACTTGCACTAAATAGTGGAGTCGATATGCTTATATTTGGCAATCAACTCGCCTTTAACTCAGTAGATGAGATAGTAGAGACCATATACACACAAGTAAAAGATGGCAAAATCCCGCTAGAACGCATAGAAGAGGCAAACAGAAGAATAAATGGCATAAGAAGTGATAAATAGTAGTTTCTCTGCTCTTGATTGGGGTATATTTGCACTATATTTTTTACTTCTTGTAGTTAGCTCATACCTGCTTAGCAGAGGCAAAATAGACTCATCAAGAGACTACTTTGTAGCTACTATGCCAACTTTTGCTGTAGCGGTATCGCTCTTAGCTACTTCTCAATCTGCTGCAACTTTTTTAGGAGCCCCTGAGTACTCTTATAAGGGCGATTTTACTTTTATAGGTTTTTATGTATCGGCTCTTGTTGCTATAGTGTTTGTCGCTTATGTGCTTGTACCAAGATTTTATGCACTAAAAGCGATAACAGTTTATGAGCTTTTGGAAAAACGATACGGCTCATCTGTCAAAAAACAGGCTGGAGTTATGTTTTTGATAGGTCGCATTATAGCTAGTGGAGCAAGGCTATATATAGGAGCTTTGGCGATCTCCATGATACTCTTTAGCGATATAACATTTGCTCATGTTATGCTATCGGCTATATTTTCACTCTTAGGAGCCCTAGCTTATACCTACTTTGGCGGGATAAGATCTATTGTATTTAGTGATGTTTTACAAGCTTTTATATACACCGCTGCTGGAGTTGGAGTCGCCTTGCATCTATATCTATCGCTAGATGGAGTAGATATCTACAGTGTGCTAGAGTCTCAAAATAAACTAAACTTTATAGATACTTCACTTAGCGGTGAGTTTAGCCTTTTAGCCCTTTTTAGTGGATGGCTACTTCTAAATATCGCCGCTTTTGGGTTAGATCAAGATATGATGCAAAGGGTTTTAAGCTGTAAAAACACCAAAGAGGCCACAAAGTCACTATATATCTCTATGTTTTTAACTATAGCTGTTGTGATGCTTTTTTTAGCTATAGGTTCACTTTTATACCTCCACTACCACGAACATACTGTAGTGCAAAAGTTTGAGACTCAGAGTATTACTATATTTATGTACTACATACTAAATGAGATGCCAGATGGGCTAAAAGCTTTTGTAACCATAGGGGCAGTCGCTACGACTCTCTCTAGCACAAACTCAGTTTTAGGGGCGACGGCATCGGTTGTGGTTGAAGATATCTACAAACCATATAGACTTAAAAAATCTGCTACAAGTGAAGAGCATTTTGTAAAAATCTCTAGATATAGCACTCTAGTTTTTGCACTGCTACTTTTTATAATGGTCTGCATAAGCTACTACTATCAACAATACTCAAACCTATCACTTTTAAGTTTTGCTCTTGGTGTTATGGCATTTTCTTATACAGGACTTTTAGGTATATATGCCTCTGCAATATTTACAAAAAGGGGCAATAGCACAACAACCCTACTAGCTCTTGTGGGCGGATTTGTAACAGTTTTAGCCCTTCAGCCATACACTTTTGGTATCAATTTAGCTTTTTCTTACCAAATAGTTATAGGGAGTGTTGTCGCATTTGCTATAGTTCAACTAGGAAAAAGCGATGGGTAGATACTTTTTAGGGATCATGAGTGGGACAAGTCTTGATGGGGTAGATATAGCCTTATGTCACTCAAAAGGTGATAGTTTTGAGCTAGTTTGTGCTAAAACCTACCCTTTTGAGCTAAAAGATGAAGTTTTAAAAGCGATAGAAAATAGGCTAAATATAAAAGAGTTTGGCGAGTTGGATATAAAACTAGGGGAGCTATTTGCCAACAAAACCTTAGAGTTTATAGATGAGTTTGGCATAAAAAATGTTGAAGCGATAGGGCTTCATGGGCAAACTCTTTGGCATGAACCACCACTTTTTTCTATGCAACTAGGCTCACCATGGTCTCTTAGAGTTAAAACAGGTATAAAAGTAGTAGCTGATTTTAGACAAAAAGATGTAGCACTTGGTGGTGAGGGTGCCCCACTAACTCCCGCTTTTCATGAGTTTATGTTTAAGGGTGAAAACACTGCGGTGTTAAATATAGGCGGAATGGCAAATATAACCATACTAGGCAAAATGGGCTACGACACGGGGTGCGGGAATGTGCTTTTAGATATGTGGATAAAAGAGCATAAAAATTTGCCCTACGATAAAGATGGTTTATGGGCTAGAAGTGGCAGAGTAGATGATAAACTTTTAGAGGCTTTGCTAGATGAGGCATACTTTAAAAAACCATCTCCAAAGAGTACGGGTAGAGAGCTTTTTAACAAAACTTGGCTAGGTAAAAAACTAAAGGGATTTAAAGGGCTAAAACCTGAAGATATTCAAGCTACACTGCTAGAACTAAGTGCAAAAACCATAAGCGATGAGGCTAAAAAACATGGTATCAAAAAACTTATAGTTTGTGGTGGCGGGGCAAAAAATCTCTATCTACTAGAGAGGCTCGATATAGATGAGGTGATAACTAGCGATGAGGCTGGAGTTAGTTCTGAGTTTATGGAAGCGATGGCATTTGCTTGGTTAGCTAAAGAGAGAATTGATAGCAGAGCCATAAATATAAAACATATAACAGGTGCAAAACAAAATACAACACTAGGTGCGATATATGATTAGAGAGTTTTTAGCAAAAACAGCTTTTAGGGAGTGGGAGCTAAAAGAGTTAAGTGGTGATGCTAGTTTTAGAAAATACTATAGACTAAGTAGTGGTGATAAGAGTGCAATACTCATGGATAGTTCAAGTGAGCTTGACTCGCTAAAGGCATTTTTAAAAGTTCATAAAAAGCTTGAGTGTGCGGGTGTTTGCGTAAGTAAAATCTATGCTAAAGATGAGAGTTTAGGTTTTTTAGTGCATGAAGATTTTGGCACAACTCACTACCTTGATGTGCTAAATGGTGCAAATTTTATGGCTCTTTATGAAAAAGCTATCGATGTTATAGTGCAGATGCAACAAGCTAGTGCTAGTGATTTGCCGCTTTATGATAAGGCTTTTTTGCACAAAGAGATGGATCTTATGGAGGAGTGGTATATAAAAGGGCTTTTAAAAAAAGAGCTTAGCAGTGAGCAACAAAACACGATAAAAGCTTCACTTGAAGCTATCTCAAAAGTTGTACTAGCACAACCACAAAGTTTTTTTGTACATCGCGATTTTCACTCACGAAATATTATGCTAAAAAGCGATGGCTCACTAGGAGTTATAGATTTTCAAGATGCTATGAATGGGGCGATAACCTACGATTTGGTCTCACTTTTAAAAGATTGCTATATCGCTTTTGATAGAGTGAGAATAGAAAAACTTGTGCTTAGTTTTAGAGATAAGCTTTTGCCTTATGTGGATGATGATACTATGATAAAATGGTTTGATTTTATGGGCCTACAAAGACATATAAAAGTTTTGGGGGTATTTTCTAGACTATACCTTAGAGATAAAAAAGATGGCTACCTAAAAGATATACCACAAACACTAGAGTATGTTTTAGATAGTGCTAGTAGGTATGAGCAAACAAGAGAACTTGCTTTGCTTTTAAAGGAGTTAAGTATTTAGGCAACATGCATCGCTACCTATCTCTTTTGCTAAGTTACATATAGGCTCAAACTGCGATATCTCTGGGTTGTAGTAGCTTATCTCACCTGTTTTTATATCATATATCCACCCATGAAGAGTGATTTGTCCACTTTTTACACCGCTTCTAACTGCTGGATATGTTAGCAAGTTCTCAAGCTGCGCGATAACCGATAGCTTCTCAGTTAGCCTATATAGCTCATCTTGATTTGCATCGTTTCCTAGTGCTAGAACCGCCTGAGCTTTTGGTCTCTCTGCTAAAGACAACCATTTTCTAGTGTGAACTAACTCTGGTTTTAGTAGCTCATCTTTATGAAATACCGCCTCTATCGCCCCGCAATGTGTATGTCCGCAAACTATAATACTCTCAATACCCAAAACACTAATAGCGTACTCAATAGATGAAGCGGTTGAGTGAAAATCCTCATCAGGGCTATATGGTGCGACTAAATTTCCTACATTTCTAACTACAAAAAGATCACCTGGTGCTGTTTTTGTGATAAGCCCTGGTATAACTCTAGAGTCTGAACAACTTATATATAATATCTTTGGGTTTTGCCCATTTTCACTTAGCTCTAAAAGCTTTTGCTCGTGTTTTTTAAAATAACTCTGCTGAAACTCTTCATTCCCTTTTATAAGTTCGTTGTAGTCCATCCCTTTAGCTCTCCTTTGCTTTGGTTACAAAATGGCACTCTGTTGTTGAGTATGGGCAAGTTTTACTTATACTCATCTCAAAATACTCCTCTTTGATGCCATCCTTAGCTCTTTCGTAGTGTCTCATCGCTGCTTTAAAAGCAGTTAAAACCATATTTGCACTATCTTGATGTTCTGTTGAGATTTTTTCTACCTGCTCACCCTCTGGCTTTGAGGTGTCTACTTTTGGGGTTGGTAAAGAGGCATAGCTCTCATTTAGCTCACTCTCTAGTTGTTCTAGTGTACTAATAGCATCAGCGACACTACCACCCTTTATCATCTCTGTAAATAGCGAACCTAAAGTTGTAGTATCTTGAGTCCCATTTGTCCCAAACATAATATCGTTTATATCTTGCTCATCTCTTTTTATATACATAACAACATAACTTTTTGTAGCATGGTCTATCCCAAACCCAACACCATTTGCATCCTCTAGTTTTCCGTAGTTTTCAGGTTGCATCAAGTGTTTTGCTATCTCTGCTCTTAAGCTCTCATCTTCAACCATTATTTTCTCCTATTTGCTCTATACTAACACTATTGTCTTGTAAAAATCTTGCAACCACATCTGAGCGGTTATGCTCATATGGTTTTAGATAAACTATCCGTTTTATACCACTAGCTATGATATTTTTACTACACTCACTACAAGGCTCAAGTGTTACATAGATGGTAGAGTCCTCTATGCTTATACCTTTTCTAGCCGCCCATATTATGGCATTCATCTCAGCATGAATCTCATAAGTTTTTGACCACTCGTGATGCTCTTTTGTGTACTCATCGCTCCAATAAGATGAGCAGTTTATATAACCTGCTGGAGTTCCGTTATAGCCTGTACTTAAAATCCTGCCATCTTTAACTATAACTGCTCCAACTTTTTTAGATACACACTTAGAAGCACTTGCTATCTCAAGAGCGATATTTATAAAGTTTTTATCACTTAACATAACTACTTTTTATCCAAAATCTTCACTTGCGAACTATTTTTTAGCTTTGAGAAATAATCACTCAAAACCTGCTCTCTCTTATCTGCCATTATCATATTTACAACTCTATATTTTTGTGACTCTTGCGAATCTTGCTTTTGAACACCTTTTATAAAAAATATACTTAGTCTATCATCTAGCGAAACTATCTGAGTAAAGGTTTTTGGCGGGGTTGATTCTAGCAAGTCTGCTAAACCTTGCGGAAGGCTCTCATAGTAGAGTTCTCTCTCCTCTCTTAGGAGCGAGGGCGATGTAAACATTGGGTTTTTTTGAACCATATTTAGATCATGCTCATCTGTACTTGAGTAGATTATCGCATCAAAATATAGTGGCTTAGAAAATAAATCTTTGTGTAGTTGCATATACTCAGCTATCTCATTATCGCTTGGCTCATTTATAGATGAGTAGGCTATCTCTGAATAGAGTTTTTGAGAGAGTAGTTTTTTTCTTGTCTGCTCTTTAAACTCCTCTGAAGTGGCACCCGTAGTCTCTCTTACCCTATCGTAGAGTGCTGAAACACTTATATTGTTGTTTTGTGCTATATGTTTTATCTCATCATAAACATCACTAGGGCTTATATCGATAGATCTTTTTACAATCTCCTGCTCTTCTAGTTTCTCTCTTATCTTAAACTCAAGTGCATCTTCAAAACTAAGTTTAGTTAGGTTCATACTCTGCTTGACATCATAGCTTGTAATAGGTTCAGTTCCAACCATAGCAACTGTAGAGTTTATAATTTTTGCTTCCAAAAAAATAGCTACTACTAAGAGTAAAAATATCTTATACATTTAAAATCCACCTCATCTTATAGCTAAAATTTTACCCACTTTTAACAAATGTTACCCTAAAATTTTACAATTTCTATCAAAGGCTTCTTATGGTTGTTACCCGTTTTGCTCCAAGTCCTACAGGATATCTTCATATAGGTGGTCTTAGAACTGCTCTTTTTTCTTACCTTTGGGCTAGAAAAAATAGTGGCAAGTTCTTCCTTCGCATAGAGGATACCGACAAAGCTAGAAACTCACAAGAAGCAGCAGAGGCGATACTAAAAGCTTTTGAGTGGCTAGGGTTAGATCACGATGAAGATATAATCTACCAATCTCAAAGAGATGATATATATGCAAAATACATAAAGCAGCTCCTAGATGAGAACAAAGCATATAAGTGCTACATGAGCAAAGATGAGCTAGAGGCACTAAGGGAGTCTCAAATAGCGGCAAAACAAAGAGCAAAGTATGACAATCGCTACCGTGATTTTAAAGGAACCCCACCTGAGGGCATAGAGCCTGTTATCCGTATAAAAGCACCACTTAGCGGTGACATAGTAGTACAAGATGGTGTAAAAGGTGATGTTGTTTTTAGGGCTGAGGATATCCTTGATGATTTTGTTATAGCTAGAGCCGATGGGAGTCCAACCTATAACTTCGTAGTTGCCATAGATGATGCACTAATGGGGATAAATGAGGTAATAAGAGGTGATGATCACCTATCAAATACCCCAAAACAGATAGTTGTATATGAGGCACTAGGGTTTGATGTACCAAAGTTTTACCATGTCCCTATGATACATAACGAAAGTGGCAAAAAACTCTCAAAAAGAGATGGTGCAACCGATGTTATGGCATATAAAGAGATGGGTTATTTACCTGAAGCACTGCTAAACTTCTTAGTTCGCCTTGGGTGGAGCCATGGGGATCAAGAGATATTTAGCATAGATGAGATGTTAAAGCTATTTGACCCAAAAGATATAAACCGCTCAGCCTCTATCTATAACACTCAAAAGCTCGATTGGCTAAACTCACACTATATCAAGCACACTTCAAACGATAAGCTAGAAGAGCTTTTAGGGCTAAAATTAAGTAAAAAAGATCTGCTACTAGATGCACTAAAAGATAGAGCAAAAACCATAAATGAGCTAAAAACTATGATAGATGAGATAGTAGTTGCACCCGATGGGTACGATGAAAAGGCATTTGCAAAAGCTATAAACACTAGCTCAAAAGAGATACTAGAGGCATTTGTAGCAAAACTTATGGAGAGACGTGAGATAGCCTTGCCTGAGGAGTTTCATAACATTTTACAAGAGGTGGTAGACGAGAATGAGATAGGCTTTGGAAAGATTGGGCAACCTCTAAGAGTCGCACTTTTAGGTAAGCTTGGCGGTCCTGCACTCGATGCTATCATGGCTATCATAGGTAAAGATGAGACCATAAAAAGGGTGCAAAAAGTTCTATGAGAGTTTTGATTCTTCATGGATGGGGCGGGAGTGATTATCCACATTGGCAAAGCTACTTAGCGGGTGAAATCGCGAAAGATTATGGGTGTGTTAGCTTTTTAAAGTTTAGCGATATAGATAATCCCAACAAAGATATATGGCTAAATGAGCTAAAAAAAGAGCTAAAAGAGTTTAAGCCTACTGTTGTTTTATGCCACTCCATCGCAAATATACTATGGTTTCATCTATGTAATGATGGCTTTGATATAGAGCTTGAGAGGCTATTTTTAGTAGCACCACCTAGCATGAACTGCGACATTAAAGAGCTTAGTTCATTTTACCCATGCAAACTACCAAAAAAACTACTATCTAAAAACTCACTCCTTATAAGCTCAACAAACGACCCCTATATAAGCCTTGATGAGGCAAAAAAAATCGCAATAGAGCTAGATATAGATATAAAAACCTTAGAAAATGCGGGACATATAAATGTAGATAGTGGTTATGGGGAGTGGAGATGGATAGTTGAAGCTATAAAAGATAAAAAAGCTTAAAATAATAATTTGATAAGTAGCTAAAGTAATTTTTGAAAATTTGAAGTGATTTATAAAAGATTTTGAAAAAAAGAAAAAAAGAGTGCCTAAAAAGAGCGCCTGACACCCTTTTTGCTTTTTGTGTATATGTGTGTACACACTAGAAAAAGGCTAAATCTTAAGCTTTAGCCTTTAGTTTTAATAGTTCTGCGATTAATCGTATAGATTTAGAGATATTTAATTTTTCTCATTAATTATATCATCACCATCATCCAACCAAGGAGTGCCTTGGATTTTTGGATAAGCTTCAAGTAGTGTAATTTCGGCTTTTGAACCTTTTCTAATTTCTCTTACGATATCAAGAAAAGCTTTTTCCGTCCATTCTTCTGGTGTTCCAACCATAGCATGTGCCATTGAACGGCTAATTTGCATTAAACCACCTTCTTGTTTTGCAAAAGTTGCATACAAATCTAAATGGTAACCATCTTGATATTGAAACAAACATGCAGTAATTCTTAAATCACTATCTCCTGATACATTTCTAGTAGCATTAGCTGTCCAAATAGCATCCTTGCAAGTAGCTATTTTTAAGCCAAAACCACCTCCTGATAAAGCCAACATACCAAGTTGTGTACCCTCAAATGGATTTGCTACTTCAAGTCTACCTGGTGTACTAGGAATTATTGCACTTTTTGGTATAGGTGAGTATTATTTACATTTCTACCTAATCCATTACTTGCTAATTCACTAATTGAATCACGATCTATCTTTGTTTTTATATCGAAAATACGATAGTACTCAACACTCTTTGTTTTTGAAACTAATGCATTATTTGCAGCTCCACAACCCGTAAATAAAACTACAGCAACAACTCCAATTAAATATTTCATATGCTATCCTCTATTTTTTTCCCTTTATTCGATTTTAAGAAAGTAAATCTTACCCATAAAAAAGTTAAAAAGGCATAAAGTACCTTTTATTTATTAAATTACCCCACATTTCACTACAGAAGTGTGATACTATAAAAAATTAATAAAAAAGCACTAATCTTGACTCAAAAATCAATAAAATGAGAATTTTTATATTATAGAATTATATGGCATAATGATAATTTGATTTTTTGATGACTTTTGCTTAAATTTGAAAATTAATTGAAAAAGAAATTTATTTTTAAGAAGTTCTAAAACCGTACCCGCTCTAGTTATTTTTGAAGATTTTGAAGCTTTTTAAAAGCCTTTGAAGTTCCCTATTTTAGGGTAAATGGTGCGGATGAGAGGACTTGAACCTCCACACCTTGCGGCACTAGATCCTAAGTCTAGCGTGTCTGCCATTTCACCACATCCGCGTGTAAGTAGTATTTTAACAAAAAAAACTTAAAAGTGGTACGCCCAAGAGGATTCGAACCTCTGACCGCACGCTTAGAAGGCGTGTGCTCTATCCAGCTGAGCTATGGACGCATACATTTATGTCAAAAATGGTGCGCCCGATAGGATTCGAACCTATAACCGTCGGATCCGAAGTCCGAAACTCTATCCAGTTGAGCCACGGACGCCACAAATTTATATAAGTTTTTAAGTTTTTGCTATCTTCAATGTTTATGGGGTGAGATACGAGATTCGAACTCGCGACCCCCAGTGCCACAAACTAGTGCTCTAACCGACTGAGCTAATCTCACCATAAATATAAACACAAAAAATAAAAAAAGGTGGTCGGGGTGAAAGGACTCGAACCTTCGGCCCCTTGGTCCCAAACCAAGTACTCTAACCATACTGAGCTACACCCCGCCTTCTCATTAAAACTCATAATGAGAGTGGAATTATAGTAAAATATTTTTTAGTTGTCAAGATATTTTTTAAAATTGTATCAAACCATCTATTGGGCTTGATGCTGTTGCATAAGGTCTCTTAGCTATTCTACCAGCTAAGTAACTCATCCTACCCGCAACAATGGCATGTTTCATCGCCTCAGCCATCAAGATAGGATCATTTGCCATAGCTATAGCAGAGTTTGTTAAAACTCCATCAGCACCTAACTCCATAGCATAAGCAGTATCACTAGCACACCCGATACCCGCATCTACTATAACGGGTACTTTTATCGCTTCTCTTATAAAAACGATATTATAAGGGTTTTGGATCCCAAGTCCACTACCAATAGGAGCAGCTAAAGGCATAACCGCAGCAGCCCCTGCATCTTCAAGTCTTTTAGCCATAATAGGATCATCTGAAGTGTATGCCATAATGGTAAAGCCATCTTTTGCTAAAACTTCACAAGCTTTTATAGTCTCTAGCACATCAGGGTATAGTGTTTTTTGAGTATCGCCTATAACCTCTAGCTTTATAAGATCTATCCCCGTCGCCTCTCTTGTTAGCCTAAATGTAGTTATAGCCTCCTCGGCTGTTACACACCCTGCTGAGTTTGGTAAAAACTTTATACTTGTATCTTTAAAAGTCTCTCTTAGATTCTCTTTATTTGGGTCTGTTATATTTACCCTTCTAACCGCAACAGTTATAAGATCACTCCCACTAGCTAAAGTCGCATCTAGTGTCTGCTGAAAGCTTTTATATTTGCCACTCCCTACGATTAGTCTTGAGTTTAGTTCGTATTTTCCTATCTTTAGTTTGTTAGACATTTTATCCCTTTTATAAGTTTTTTTGGTGTTAATGAAAAATTTGCACCCTTGTAATCTTGCGAGAGCTTAGCTAGAGCAAGAGAGCCGTGTATCGCCCCATCTATATCACTATACCCTTGAGCTAAAAGTGAACCTATAAGCCCACTTAGCACATCCCCGCTTCCACCTTTTGCTAAGTTTAGTTTTCCATGTGGGTTAATATAGTAGTTTTTATCTTTAGCAATGATAATATTTGCACCTTTTAGCAAAAGCGTAATCTTTGGATAAGCTTCACAAAAAAGCTCAACATACCTAAATCTCTGACTTTGAAGCTCATCTATGCCTATATCTACTAAGCCTATTAGTTTTAAAAGGGATACAAACTCTTTTGGATGAGGAGTTAGAACTACTCCATCTTTTTTTAGTATAAACTCTAAAATCTCTTTTTTATAAAAAATATCGGCATCGGCTACAAGCGGTAGACCTAAAGTAAGCATCTGCTCTAGCTCATCTACACTAAACATATCTCCAAGCCCCATTCCAAGTGCTATAGCAGTTGTATTTTTAGGTAAATCTTTTGAGTTTATAATCTCCATATCACTACTTTTAACTCCAAGCAGACTCACAAGCCCACACCCAAAGTTTAGTGCCGCTTTAGCACTTATAGTAGCTGCCCCACTCATCTGCCCACCGATAACCGCTAGATGACCATAGCTACCTTTATTTGAGTTATTTTTAACCCTTATAGGTGGTAAAAAATCACCCATATCTAAAAGTTTCCAGTTGCTATCTTTCTCATAAATATCTCTGCTTAGCCCTAGATCAACAACTCTTATATCGCCAACTACATCTTTAGTGGAGTCTAAAAACATAGACTTTTTTAAAGCCCCCATGGTTATGGTTGTATCGGCTATAAACCTAAAAGCAGATGGCACATCACATGCTATTTTATAGGCCCTTAGGCTATTTAGCTCATCTATCAAAGTAGAAGTTAGCTCATCTAGCTCACCGCTAAAGCCTGTTCCAAAAATGGCATCAACTACAATATCGCAAGGCTCAACAGTGCTTAACTCTTTAACACCTAGTGCTTTTGCTCTTTTTACTTGAAGTTTTGCCAAGGGGGATTTTGGCTCTTTTACAAAGTATAAAAAAACATCAAACTCTTTATGTAAAAGCCTAGCAAGAGCTACTCCATCAGCACCGTTGTTTGAGCCACCTACATAAACTACAATTTTTGAGTTTTTAGCAAAATGCTCTTTGATGTATGTTGCCATGCCATTTGCGGCATGTTCCATAAGGATATCTTCACTTAGAAAAAACTCGCTATAACACCTTTGATCTAGTGAATTTAGCTCATCAAAGAGATTTTGCATCACTCTTCCATTTTGTACTCATCTATCTCAACTATGTTTGTATTGACATCATTGAAAAGCAGGGTTCTGTGGTCTGTTCTGTATTGGTATATAAACTGATTTTTAGGTATCTTTTTTAGTTGTGCAGTATTAAAATACTCAAAATGTGTCGATTTACCAACATACAAAAATGTAAAAAGTAGTTTTAGCTGTGCATTTTCAAAGGTTGGATGGGGTTGTGCTAAAAATGTAAATCCATACTTTTTAAGATTTAAAAATGTTAACATATATAGTAAAAAATCCTCAAACTTTGTATAAAAACCATTTAGATTCTCTATATCATGAAAAAAGTAGTAGTAGTTATCTAAAAGCTCTTTAGTTTGAAGAGTTTGGGTTAGTTTACTCTTTATATCTCTTTTATTTGAGAAGTATTTTGGATCTACAACCATATATATATGTTTTTTCTCATCTATCAGTTTTCTAAAAGCTACTTGAAACTCCTCACTCTCATCAAAAACTATAAAGTTAAAGTTCTCATCTTTGTATCGTCTTTCTATCTGATCTTCACTAGAGTTTGAGAAGTCTAAGTAAAGTGTTAACACACCGCTATCTGTAACATAATCTTTAATACGACAAGCTAAGTTTGTTTTACCTGCTCCTGCTTCGGCTATGATCAAAGAGTTGCAAGAGATAGTTCTTTCATTTAACCTTAGCGTATCTATTGTATCTACAAATTTTCCTATCTTATCCCTCATAAGTATCTCCACTCAAATTTTAATCTAGCCATTATATCATTAACAAAATAATATTTATAATCATAATAATAATTTTTGATAAGATTAAATAAAGGTTATAATTGATAATATTTTGACAATATTTCACTGTATAAAACATTATAAACTAAAAGGAAATAGTCATGAAGAATAAAATCGTACTTTCAGTTGCTGTTTTAGCAACTACTCTTATGGCATCTGATGCAGAGCTTAGAACTATGGCAAAACAAGCTGGTCTAAAAGCTATTCCTACAGATAAGGCTGAGCTAAACAAGCTTATAGATAACCCAAAAAACCCTATAACTTCTGAAAAAATTGAGCTAGGTAAAAAACTATATTTTGACCCTAGACTCTCAAAAAGTGGACTTATAAGCTGTAACACATGTCACAACCTAAGCTTTGGTGGTGCTGATGGTGTACCAGCTGCAACAGGTCACAAATGGGCAGCAAATCCATCTCACCTAAACTCACCTACAGTTTATAACTCAGTGTTTTTTAACTCTCAATTTTGGGATGGTAGAGATCCACACCTAGAGGCTCAAGCTCAAGGTCCAGCACAAGCTGATGTTGAGATGGCTGCTACTCCAAAACATATAGAGGGTGTTGTTAATTCTATGCCTGAGTATGTAGAAGAGTTTAAAAAAGCATACGGTAAAGATGTAAAAATCACTTTTGAAAAAGTAACTGATACCATAGCAACTTTTGAGAGAACACTTGTTACTCCATCAGCTTTTGATGACTTTTTAAATGGTGATGATAAAGCAATGACTCCTGCTCAAAAAGATGGTCTTAAAACTTTTATAGACAAAGGTTGTGCAACTTGCCATACAGATATCGCTCTTGGTGGAAGCATGAATGCTTTTGGTATCACAGGTGAATACAAATATCAAGATGTTGGCGGATTTAAAGGTGATAAAAACGGAATGGTTAAAGTTCCAACTCTAAGAAATATCACTCAAACTGCACCATATTTTCATAATGGTCAATTTTGGGATATCAAAGATGCTATAAAAGAGATGGGTCGTATCCAGTTAGCAGCGGATATAAACGACAAAGAAGCAGCTTCTATAGAGGCATTTATGACTTCGCTTGATGGTAGAAAAGAGCCTATAGTTTTACCTCAACTACCAAACCCAACTGCTTCAACTCCAAAACCAGATCTAAACTAAATATAAAAACTAGCTTTTAGCTAGTTTTTACCCCCTTTTAAGAGTATAATTTCATTATGAATTATATCGACATAGCAAAAGAGACACTAAAAATAGAGGCACAAACTCTACTAGATAGTGCAGATACCCTAGACAAATCATTTAACGATGCCATAGAGCTTATACTAAAATGTAGTGGCAAACTTATAATCAGCGGAGTTGGTAAAAGCGGACTCGTAGGAGCTAAAATAGCCGCAACACTAGCCTCAACAGGAACCCCTAGCTTTTTTTTACATCCCACTGAGGCACTTCATGGTGATCTTGGTATGATAAGCAGAGGCGATGTGGTACTGGCTATAAGTTATAGTGGGGAGAGCGAAGAGCTTAGCTCGATACTTCCACATATAAAAAGGTTTGATATACCACTTATAGGGATGAGCAAAGATAAAAACTCAACTCTAGGTAGATATAGTGATGTTTTTTTAAATATAAGAGTCAAAAAAGAGGCATGTCCACTAAATGCTGCACCAACTAGCTCGACAACTCTAACACTCGCTATGGGTGATGCGATAGCGGTTGCACTTATGAGGGCAAGGGATTTTAAAACTGATGATTTTGCCTCATTTCACCCTGGTGGAGCTTTAGGTAAAAGGCTTTTTATAAAAGTAAAAGATATTATGAGAACAGATAGTTTGCCTATCATAAAAGCTACCTCAACTCTCAAAGAGGCGATAGTAGCCATAGGTGAGGGGCGACTTGGAACTGCACTTATAGTAGATGAGCAAGATACTCTAGTAGCTCTTGCTAGTGATGGCGATATAAGAAGAGCTTTGATGAGAGATGATTTTAGCCTTGAGGATAACATACTAAAATATGCCACCAAAAACCCCAAAGTTATAGATGATGAAAATATCTTAGCAAGTCAAGCACTAGCCATCATAGAAGAGCTTAAGATCCAACTACTAGCTATAACTTCAAAAGATAAAAAGGTAAAAGGGGTGCTTCATATACACACCCTTATTGAAAAAGGGATCTCATGAGATTAAACAAATATATCGCACACAACTCATCATACTCAAGAAGAGAGGCAGATGTCGCTATAGAGAGTGGGTATGTTAAAGTAAATGGCGAGGTTGTAAAAAACTTCTCAACTGAAGTTAGCGATAAAGATGTGGTATATATAAGTGGTAAAAAGATCACCCCAAAAGATAAATACACAGTCATAGTCTATAACAAACCAAAAGGTGAGATAGTAACCAAAAAAGACCCGCAAGGTAGGCGAACCATATACGATTCGCTAGATAAAGAGTTTAAGCACTTTATACCCATAGGTAGACTTGACTTTGCCTCTGAGGGGCTACTGCTACTAACCGATGCTTCAAAAGTTGCAACTGCACTTATGAACTCAAATCTACAAAGAATCTATAAGCTAAAGATAAAAGGCAAAGTTACCCCGCAGATGGAAGAGGCGATGCTAGAGGGATTAGTGCTTGAAGATGCAAAAGCGGGAGCTCATAAAAATACCAAAATAACATCTATGGAGTTTAAGCCATTTTTGGGCTATAAAGTACAAAAAAACCAACCAAACTACTCGATATTAAAAGTCGCCATAAGCGAGGGTCAAAACCGTGAACTTAGACGATTTTTTGCCCACTTTAAAGCCGATGTACTAGATCTAAAAAGGGTTAGTTTTGCGGAGATAGAGCTAAACAACCTACCAACAGGGAAAACTCGCTATCTAAGCAGAAGTGAATACTCAGCTCTATATACATTTTTAAAAGAAGAGAGTAAAAAGAGATAGTGAGGGATTTTGCCTACCACTACCGCCCAAAAAAGTTTGAAGATATACTATCTCAAGATCATCTACTAGCAAAAAATGCCCCTTTTAGAGTGCTTTGTGAGAAAAAAACTCTTGGACATAGCTTTTTTTATGGTAGTGCGGGGTGTGGCAAAACTACACTTGCAAGAGTTGTCGCAAAAGAGCTAGATAGACCTTTTTATGAGCTAAATGCTACAACTTTTAAGCTAGATGAGCTAAGGGCTATCTTAGCAAAATATACAAACACCCTAGAAAAACCGTTGATATTTATAGATGAAGTGCATAGACTCTCAAAAAACCAACAAGAGGTGCTTTTACCTTTTATGGAGAAAAATCAGGCACTATTTTTAGGTGCTTCAACTGAAAATCCCTTCTATAGCTTAGCTTCGGCTATCCGTTCTCGCTCTATGATTTTTGAACTAAAAAAGGTAGGGCTAGATGAGCTAAAAAACTTAGCTAAAAAAATTGCAGATGAGCATAGTATAAAACTAGATAATGATGCACTAGATTATCTATGTATAAGTAGCAGCGGCGATGCAAGAGCTATGCTTAAGCTTTTGGAGTTTAGCTCATCTATAGACTCACATATAAACCTAAAAACCCTAAAATCTCTCCGCCCACAAGTTATGAGTGATGGAAGCAGTGAGGACTGTATACACTATAACCTAGCAAGTGCTTTGATAAAATCGATAAGAGGCTCAGATATAAATGCTTCACTCTACTACTTAGCTAGACTTATAGCAGCGAGTGAGAGTGCTACTTTTATAGCTAGAAGGCTTGTTATACTTGCTAGTGAAGATATAGGCAATGCTAACCCACAAGCTTTGGTTTTAGCAAATTCGGCTATGCAAAGTGTAGCCACAATAGGCTTTCCTGAAGCTAGAATCATCCTCTCTCAAGTTGTTATATATCTAGCCTCTAGCCCAAAATCAAATGCCTCATATAAAGCGATAGATAAAGCTTTAGATTATGTAAAAACCAAAGAGGAGTTAAACATACCAAAAACTATAAAACAAAATCCAGATGGGTATAAAAATCCACATGATTTTGGCGGATGGGTAGAACAAAAGTACCTAGAAAAAGATTTAGATTTTTTAACTTTAAGTGAAAATGGGTATGAGAAGAAGATAAAAGAGTGGATGGCGGCTATGGATAATCTGCCTCAAAAATGAGGCAAAGATTATTTTTTAAGTGCTGCTTTTGAAGCCTCTGCAACTTTGCTAAAAGCTCCTGCATCATTCATAGCCATATCAGCTAAGATTTTGCGATCTAGTTCGATGCCTGATTTATGTAAACCGTTCATGAAAGTTGAGTAGTTCATACCATTTAAACGAGCTGCTGCATTTATACGGATGATCCATAGTTTTCTAAAATCTCTTTTTCTTTGCTTTCTATCACGGAAAGCATAGTACATTGATCTCTCTAACTGCTCTTTTGCTTTACGGAAGTGTTTACGACGACCGCTATAAAAACCTTTTGCTAACTTTAAAATCTTTTTGTGTCTTCTTCTACGAACAACACCTGTTTTGACTCTTGGCATATTTTTCCTTTTCTCTTTACCCTTTTGCTATATGCTTAGGGTGCCATACCTTAGATGGTCTTGCCCAGATAATCTATCTGGAGTTACTAGATGTTTTGCAACATCAACTAGTTTATCATTTCCTTAACATTTTTAACATCAACCGCTGCAACTGTTTTTGGCTTGTTATGAGCTCTTCTAGTTTTAGCATCTTGCTTAGTTAATATATGACTTCTAAATGCACTGCCTCTTTTAACAGTACCATTTTTTTTAACCTTAAAGCGCTTTACGGCACTTTTTACCGATTTCATCTTTGGCATCGAAACCTCCTCTTTAAATTTGGGAATTGCGATTTTACCCAAAAAAAGCTAAAATTATCCTATGAAAGTTATTAAATATATAGAAGATGCCCTAAAGGCACTAGACAATGAGGTCGAATCGGTACTTACAAACATGGCTACACCTATGAATGATAAGGATCACCAGATGTTAATCATCCTGCAACAAAAAAGGGTATTAGATCAAACTCTTGAGGATTTAAAGTATTTAAGAGATAACCCGCCAAAACCGAGTGCTTCGTGTGGGATAGCAAAATATCGCGATGATATGTAAGCACTTCTCCCCAGATACCTGCGGCACACAACACAAAAAGGTGTGCTGCTGTATTCCTACCCTGACACAATGTCTTTAAGCACCGTTGCACAGGTCTAAGAAGAAGCGATGAAATTATACCTAAAAAAGTTTAAATCTCTATGATTTATGTAGTTGTAGCGACTAAAAGTGAAGCTCAAGGGGTAGCTGAACATCTAAAACTAATAAAATCAAAGCTTTATGGCTACACGGCTTTTACTTCAGATGAGCTAGTTGTGCTTGTAAGCGGGGTTGGGATAGAGGCGATGAGCAAAGCTACAAAAACTCTGATGAACGATATAAAACAAGATGACACACTTGTAAATATAGGCATTTGTGCTTCAAACCATAAGGTCGGAACTGTTTTTGAGATATCTAAGATAATCTACAAAGATATAATTTATGAGCTAAATAAAAATAGTACCCTTAGTATAAGGTGTGAAGATTTTGAAGCTACCAAAAAGAGTCATGATATAGTAGATATGGAGTCTTTTGGGTTTTATATAGCTTCAAATGCTCATAAAAACCGTTTTATATATAAGGTGGTAAGTGATAACTTTGAACCACAAAAAGTTACTAAAGATGAGACAAAAAAACTTATAAAAAGGCTAATAGATGAGAGTAGCTGTTGTTAGTGGGGCAAGTAGTGGTATAGGTAGGGCGATAGCTTTAAGACTACTTAAAATGGGCTTTAGTGTTATAGGGATAAGCAGAAATGACCCTAGTGAGTTTTTTAAAAATGAGCATTTTTCTCACTATAAGGCAGATTTGAGTGAAGAAAAAGATGTTTTAGAGTGTGCTAACTTTCTTAAACAAAAAGAGGTTTTTTTACTTATAAACTCTGCTGGTTTTGGTAGATTTGAACCCCATGAGGAGCTTAGTGCAAAAACTATTATGCAGATGGTGTTTTTAAACCTTAGTGCCCCTATGCTACTTGCAAATGCAACCCTAAAGAGCCTAAAAAAACATGAGGGATACCTTATAAACATCAACTCCATAGAGGCACTTAGAGCATCAAAATTTGCAGGTGTATATAGTGCTACAAAGGCGGGACTCAAGGCATTTGGTGATTCACTTTTTGAAGAGAGCAGAAAGAGTGCTTTGAGTGTCACAAATATAAATCCCGATATGACACAGAGCGATTTTTATAATACCCTTAGGTTTGAGCCATCAAAAGATAGCCTTTTAGCAGAGGATATAGCAGATGCGATTGAGCATATACTAACTATGCGAAAAGGTGCTGTAGTAAGCGAGTACACTATACGAAGTTTAAACTTTGGTATAATAAAAAAATGAGTCTAAGAGGAGTTTATTATGCTAAGAAGTACAATATTTTTAACACTAGCTTTAGCAGTTTTTAGCGGATGTGCGAGTAGCGACACCTATAGGGGCGGAACATATAGCTCAAATGAGGCTGGAAAAATGCAAACGGTTCGCCTTGGTGAAATTATAGGGATAAGAAACATAGTATTACAAAAAAATGCACAATCAAAAGGTACAAATACAACTCTAGGTACTATCGGTGGTGGCGCACTTGGTGGTGTTATGGGGAGTGGTGTTGGAAAAGGGACTGGAGCTGCTATAGCTACCGTTGGCGGAGCTATACTAGGAGCCATCGCTGGATCTGAGGTGCAAAATAGACTTGAACAAACAGATGGGGTAGAACTAACTATAAGGCTTGAAGACGCTTCTGTTGTATCTGTAGCACAAAAAGCGGATGAGGGTGAGTTTAGTCTCTATCAGAGAGTTCAAATAGTGGGTGATTATGATGTTAAGGTTGTGCCACTTAACTAAACTTAAAGGGTGATTTTAAATGGCATAAATCAAGTTCAAACTTTTTTTAAACTGTATAATTTGAAAAAATTGTAAATAGGAAAAGATTTATGAACCCATTTTTTAACCTACCTGATGGACATCCGCTTCGTGTATATCTTGAAGAAAATATGCTTATAAGAGGACTGATATCGGGGATAAATAGCATAGATATCTCAACTCAGTTTAATGAGTTTAATGAAGTGTTTCAAAGGCTCCTAAGGGTAGAGAAACATTTTGCTAGAAAAGAGAATCAACTCTTCCCTTACCTTGAAAAATATGGCTGGACAAGCCCATCACAAAATATGTGGGCTTTTCATGATGATATTAGAGCTGAGATAAAAACTGCAAGACTCCTAGCAGAACAAAAAGATTTTCAAAACCTTTTTCCTGCACTTCAAAGGGTCTTCTCTTCACTTGAGCATGTTATGCAAGTTGAAGAGGGGAGGCTTCTGCCTAGAGCATATGAGATGCTAAATGAAGATGACTGGAAAGAGATGAGAGAGGGAGATGAGGAGATAGGATGGATGTTTGATACACCTCCAACTCTCTATCCGCCAAAAAGTAAGGAGGAGTATCTTCACCCATCACAAGATAATACAAAAAGGGACTTACCATTCTCACTTGAAGGTAGGATAAAACTAGATGAGGGGTGGATGCTTCCTGAGCAGATAAATCTACTACTTAAGTTTATGCCCGTTGATATAACCTATGTTGATGAGAATGATGTTGTTATATTTTATAACCGTGGAGATGAACGGGTGTTCCCTAGAAGTGCGGGGATTATAGGTCGTGAAGTTAGGTTTTGTCATCCGCCAAAATCGGTCGGTCAAGTGCTTATGATACTAGAAGAGTTTAAAGCTGGAAGACGCGATGAGGCTGAGTTTTGGATACCTTTTAAAGGTAGGTTTGTACATATTCGCTACTTTGCCATCAGAGATGATGCGGGGACCTACAAAGGTGTTATTGAGGTCTCTCAAGATGTAACTGAGATAAGAAATCTTGAGGGTGAGAGAAGACTACTCGACTGGGAGTAGTCTATAGCAACCCCTTTACCAGCTTACTAATACTTAGCTCATCTAAGGCACCAGAGACTCTATGAACCTCTTTTGAGTCTTTAAAAATGATAATAGTTGGTATCCCTCTTATGCCAAATCTAGCACTTAGTTGCGGATACTCCTCAGTATTTACTTTAGCATATAGTGCTTTTAGTCCAAAGCTTTTAGCACTCTTCTCAAAGGCAGGTGCCATAGACCTACAAGGTCCGCACCATGGTGCCCAAAAGTCTATAACTACAGGCAAATCACTATTTACAACCACCTCATCAAAATTATCACCACTAAGCTCTATTATCTTATTTTCTAGCAAAGAGTTTTTACACCTACCACAATTTGCTTTGGTATAACTCTCTTTATATGGGACATTATTTACACCCAAACAGTGTGGACAAACTACTCTCATAAACCCTCCTTATAGCACAACAGCAAATATTGCCCCACGGCGATAGATAAAAAATCTCTTCTTATCGCTTGAGCTTGTCGCTTTTTTAAACTCATCTATAGTTGTTATCTCGCTATTTTCTACCTGAATAACTATATCACCCTCTTTTAGCCCCACTTTATAAGCTTCGCTATCTACCTCTATTTTATCGATAGCAACACCTTTTATACGGCTACTTTTACTATCTTGAGTCACAACACTCATACCCTTAAACTCTACAACACCATTTGAGCCTTTTGAGCCACTAAAAGTAGTTAGTTTTACAGTTTTAAACTCCACTTTTTTATCTCTTAGGTATTTGATATTTGCGCTTTTGTTTGGATCAAGGCTACCTATAGTATTTTTAAGTTCACTTGCACTTTGGATCTTTTTACCATTTACCTCAACTATAAGATCCCCTCGTTTTAGACCCGCTTTAGAAGCAGGGGAGTCATCTTCTACACCAGTAACTAAAGCCCCATAAGTGTTGTTATAAAAATCACTCATATCTTTAGTGACATCTGAGATATTTACTCCAAGATAGGCTCTTGTATATTTACCATTTTCTATAAGGCTTGTAGCGACTGTTTTTACCATATTTGATGGTATCGCAAACCCTATGCCTACATTTCCACCAGATCTACTTAGTATAGCTGAGTTTATCCCTATAAGTTGCCCTGCTGAGTTTATAAGCGCTCCACCGCTATTTCCAGGGTTTATAGATGCATCGGTTTGTATAAAATCCTCATACTCAACTATCCCAACACCGCTTCGACCAGTAGCTGAAACTATCCCTTGTGTTATAGTTTGCCCTACCCCAAAAGGGTTTCCTAATGCAAAAACTATATCGCCAACTTTTGCCTCATCTGAGTTAAAAAAAGTGACACTATTTAGGTTTTTTGCCTCTATCTTTATGACAGCTAGATCACTCTTCTCATCTCGCCCGATAAGCTTTGCTTCGTACTCTTTTTTATCATCTGCTAGATTTACTATGATCTCATTTGCACCATCTACAACATGGTTATTTGTAACTATATAACCATCACTTGAGACTATCACACCAGAACCTAATGCTTTTTCTATTCTATCTCGCGGGATATCATTAAACCCTCTAAAAAAATCCCTAAAAAATGGATCATCTAAAAAAGGGTTTACACTCGCTCTTTGATCTACTTTTTTCTTTATGGATATATTTACGATGCTAGTTTTTGCTCTCTCTAAGACATTGTTATATGAGAGTATTGTGTTTTGATCTGAGGGCATCACTCTATTTGTAGCAGATTCGGCTGATTTGAACTCAACACTAGGTTTTGCATCTAAAAATGTAAATGCAACTAAAGACAATAATAATAAAACTTTTTTCATCAAAATCCTTGTATATTTGAGATGAAAAATTTTATACTATAGATGGCTTATAGATGGCTAATGAAGGGCTAATGGATGGTAAATAGGGGGTAGATTTATAGTGTTATATACTATATCCATTAGGATTCTTACTCTGCCAATTCCAACTACTTTGGCACATATCTTCTAGTGTATGTTTCGCCTCCCACTTTAAAAGCTCTTTTGCTTTTTGTGGGTTTGCATAGCAAGTTGCAATATCTCCTGCTCTTCTAGGGGCTAGTTTATATGCTATTTTCTTGCCACTTGCACTCTCAAAAGCTTTTATCATATCAAGTACGCTATACCCTACCCCTGTGCCAATATTTACTTTTAGTGGATTCTCTTTTAGTTTTTTTTCTTTAGATACAAAATAGCCTTTACATGGGCATCTGCTAAATCTACAACATGGATATAGTCTCTCACTCCTGTTCCATCAGGTGTAGAATAATCACTTCCAAAAACATTTAAACTTTCAAGTTTTCCAACAGCAACTTGGCTTATATATGGCATAAGGTTATTTGGGATACCGTTTGGATCTTCTCCTATAAGAGCGCTTTTATGGCTCCCTACAGGGTTAAAATACCTCAAGATGGCAATTTTAAAAGAGTTATCACTTATATATAAATCTTCTAAAATTCGCTCTATCATATACTTGCTAGTTCCATAAGGATTTGTAGTAGCTCCAACATCAAAGCTCTCATCTATTGGGCAAGTTTTTGGGTCTCCATAAACTGTGGCACTTGAGCTAAATACTATTTTTTTACAATTAAACTTACTCATAACTTCAAGGAGCCTCAAAGTTCCCACGACATTATTATCATAGTACTCAAGTGGATTTGTGACACTCTCACCTACTGCTTTTAGCCCTGCAAAGTGGATAACAGAATCGAAATTATACTTTTTAAAAGCTTTTTTTAGAGTTTTTTTATCTCTAATATCCCCTTTTATAAACTTTACTTTTTTGCCTGTGATTTTTTTTACCCTTTTTAAACTCTCTTTGTTTGAGTTTGAAAAGTTATCATAAACTACAAAATCAAAACCAGCTTTGTTTAGCTCTACTAAAGTGTGAGTCGCTATATACCCTGCTCCACCTGTTATAAGTATGCTCATCTTTTACCTTGTTA